>BNJU01003476.1_pt1 | contig 100354 bp, 81 predicted proteins | sample 8539281 | NCBI WGS metagenome assembly BNJU01 (sample SAMD00202456, study PRJDB9452) | human saliva metagenome | isolation source: human saliva | place: Japan | reverse complement strand
CCTATCCCCCTCGAAAATTCCTATTTATTCACAATCAATCCCATTATATTTCTACGTTGAATAAAGGGTGAAATAAGAAGGAATAATACCTGTTTTATATCATATTATATCCCGTTAAACGCAAAATATTATTTACATTTATTTTAATTATAGCATAAAAATAGAATCAAAAATAGCTTCTTTTTAGGAATGTATATAGGTTTTAGGCAAAAGGTATATACCTTTTTGAAAAAGTACTATCGTTTTTAGTGAAAAGTACTATCGTTTTGGATAAAAAGTACTATCATTTTAGGTGAAAAAAACTATCATTTTGAACGAAAGTACCGATTATTAGGGGCAGAAAGTATATACTTTATCGCACTAAAGTTGCATGATTAATCGCAACTATCTATTAATCAAGATATTACAAATCAGAACAAAATAGCCGTAAAACTCGCGTATTTGGACACGAACCTAAGCTCGGATGAAAAATAACGCAAAATATAAGTATCGAAAATTAGCAATATTCTATTACAAAAACTAAACGGAAATTAGGATTATCCAATAGATAAAAACAAATGCCTCGCCTATCCTGTTTTGATAATTTCTTAAGGACGGGCGAGGGTATTTCGCTCTACGAAATTTGTGTATTAGTATAACTGAACTTCGTCTCCGATACGGAGTCCACGCTCAGCAATCGCTTTGTTTTTCTTAACAAGACTCTTCAAACGGATACCATACTTCTGTGCAATATCATACATGCTCTCTGACTTTCCGCACATAATAAGGGCGATTTTAAAATTTTTAGGAGCCTTTTTACGTTTCTTCTTTAACCAAATAAACTCACCAGGAATTAGTTTATCCTTCTTATTACGCTCATTATATCTAGCGAGCTTATGCGCACTAATGTCTAACTCCTTACTTAATGACTTAAAGGTATCTCCCTGTCTTACAATGATATAATAGTTTTCATTATATTTATGTATCGGGTGTGATCCCGCTATAGGAGTATAAGCAGGAAGTCCATTATCGGGAGTGAGGACTGGTGGTTCTTCTCCGCTGTGCTTAACCATGAATCGATCGTAATGCTTTGCCTTATCGAACTCATAAAGCTTATAAAGTTCAATAATGTTAATGAGCTGTTGCGCATAAGAAGGGTTCGTCGCATAGCCGGCACGCTTCAAACCATACGCCCAACTACGATAATCTGTCCGATCTAAATCGAACAAACTACGATAACGAGGGCGCTCGCGAAGGAATTTGCAATGGTCTTCATAGCTTTCCAAAGCATTCTTATGAGCACGGAAACATTCTCCGCGTGCATCATCGTCATGATAAATTGTGCGACCAGTCCAACCGTGACACTTAATTCCAAAGTGGTTATTGCCCTGAATGACAAGATCGCTACGCCCAGCACTGCTCTCTAACAAGCCTTGAGCAAGTGTGATACTGGCAGGAATGCCATACTTCAGCATCCCCTCAATAGCCACATCTTTGTATTGATTAATATAGTTTTGATAGACTTGATTCCACTTAATAGGGGCACCTACCATCGTGGATAAAAAGCTAAAAAGGGTGATTAAAAGAAGGATATATCGTTTCATAAGAAGTTCTTTTGGATTATATGAATGCAAAAATACACGAATTTTGATACAATCCAAAAATGAATTATCTTAAATTCTCTCAAACATTACAAAACTAATCATTAACTTTGCGTTCTATGAAAGTTATTATTACATTAGGGATCAAACCAGAATCAAGAAGAGAATATTAGCAAAGCTCAAAAACGACTAAGGGAAATCTTCGGAAATATCCTATTCTCTGAACCGAAATGGACTGATGCTATCGGAATTGTTTCTGATAAATTCTTAAATTGTATCGGTACTTTTGAGACATTTTATCCCAAAATGTAATAGAACATTATCTCAAACAAATTGAAACAGAATTTGGAGATTCGCACGAGAACCATAAAAAGGGGCTGGTGCTCATAGACCTTGACTTAATTAAATACGGCAATAAAACTATAAGGGAGGTTATTTGGTTATGAGATTTATGGACAAAATCATAATAACTTGTGGCATGCTTTGTATGTCTGTCCTATCCTTATCGGCACAAAAAAGTAAAGATTCAGAGGATTTAGGTAAGGCTTTAGATTATTTCACTTCACAAAAATATCATGAAGCATTGCTCATTTTTCAGAGATTAGATAAGGCTTATCAGCTAAATCCTCGGTTTAAAGCATATATTGGATTGTGCTATTTTAATGAATGGGATTATGGAAATGGCCGCAAAATACTTAGATAATGCTATTCCAAGACTTGATGCTTTTGCTCCTCATGAACGTTCGGTGTATTATTATACAGCAGGAGAAAGCCATTTTAATATGAAACAATATGAAAAAGGCAATACCATATTATGAGAAAAGCTATCACGCTTTGTTATGAAAGAGAGAAACCAGACGCATATTATCGCATAGCGATGTGCCACATGTTCTTACAACAATGGAAAATTGGCTTATGACGATTATATGAAAGCAGAAGAAGCATATAATCCTTATAAAGAAGAAGAAATCGTAAAAGTAAGGATTGCTCAAACAAAAAGAATGGCAAAAAGCATGCTGGAACAATTATGTACAGAGTTTACCTAAGGATTCCCTGACAAACAATAACAATTAGGTAAAACTTTTTGTAATTCTATCTATATTTACCGTCAATATATCGACAACAAAACAGAAATCGTGATACTTATTAAGAATCAAGTATTTACAATATATAAAATGTTTGATTAAAGCATAAAAATGTACCAAAAAAACACCAAAAACAATTCTTACTTTTTCTATAATTTCTTCGTCTATTAAGTCGTACTTTTGTTGCGTTCAACATTTAAACGTATCAATAAAGAAATAAGAACCTACTCTAAGCAACCTACAAACAAACTTGCACATAATAGAAATTATAAAGTATTACAATTCAATTATTCACAGAGTTATTTGGGTTTAACTTAGTTAGGACTAATAGATATTGATATAATCTGGTATTTATGATTAAAAACACAACAAGGGCTGGCAACGAAGACTATGATCTACGGTGTCAGCCCTTAATTACTGAAGAGATGCATCTAGTTATTCTATTGCACTCTTTATAGTTTCATAATATAGTTTACATCATCATCTGTCACTAATGGACCACTAGGCAAACACATTCCTATCTTGAAAAGACTCTCACTCACCCCAGTTATATAAGCTGGACAATTTTGATAACAAGGTTGCTTATGCATTGGCTTCCACAAAGGGCGACTCTCTATATTTGCCTTATCAAGATAAACGCGCATAGCTTCAATATTTGCATTCGGCTCACAATCGGTATGTGCATCTGCAACAGAGTGAATAACACCAGCTGCACCGCCTACAGCACCTTTGACTGTCGATTGATAAGCATTCTCCTGACCTTTCACCTTCACAGAAGGATCAATTGTCATTGTATTCAACCAATAATTAGAATCGAACATAGGAGAAGGATTGGCATGGAAGGTTATACCGTCAATCTTGCTAAAGGCTTCTTCATATAAATGGGCTATATGACGATGGTGGGCTATGTAGCTCATCAAGAACTGTCATCTGACCACGACCAATACCAGCACAGACATTGCTCAAACGATAGTTATAACCAATCTTCTCATGCTGATAATAAGGATATCCTTCACGAGCTTGCGTAGCATAGAACATTACGTCTGTGCGAGCTGCCTCATTGGACAAATAAGAGCACCGCCACCAGATGTTGTTATCATCTTGTTACCATTGAATGACAACACACCATACTCGCCAAACGTTCCACAAACTTGTCCGTTATAGCGTGAACCTAAAGCCTTCAGCTGCATCTTCAACAACAGGAATATTATACTTATCAGCAACAGCAAGTATCTCTTTTATCTTAGCTAGGCATTCCATAAAGGTAAACAACAATGATTGCCTTTGGCTTTTTACCAGTCTTTGAATTCTATCTTTAATAGCTTCTTCCAATAATGATGGATCCATATTCCATGTTTCCTTCTCTGAATCAACAAAAACAGGAGTTGCACCCAGATAAGTAACAGGATGTGAACTTGCACAGAAAGTAAATGATTGGCAAATAACCTCATCGCCAGCCTTAACACCCTAATGCTATCAAAGAAAGATGAACAGCTGCAGTTCCAGAGCACAATGCAACAACACGCTTATCTTCTAAGTTTGGCAATGAATCTTTCCATAAGTTATCGGGATTATCTTCATGTGGAAGAATTGATTGTGGATAGCCTTCATCTCTAAAAGATGATTCTTTCTCTTTAGAATTAACTACAGAGGTAACAAATCTCTTCAGATCATCTTCAAAACCATTGACATTTTGTCCCAATGGCACCACCCAATTGGTATCAAACGCCTCTTGGATGTATTTCATCTCGTTACCACTCATGTGAGCGAGACAAAGTAAAACTACGATTTCTTTCCATTTTACTAACTATATCACCTGCATAGTCCATCTTTCTCGAGAACCGTACAGACAATCATTTGAATATCTTTTATAAATGAATAGTGCTTGAGATAATAGAGGTTTAACTTTTACTTTATCGGAAAATCACCTCATCATTATATTGTGCGAGGATTTCTCAACAGAAACCAGAGTTCTTCCTCATTTCTATACTTCAAACTGGCTGGTCTGTATTTCCTGGCTTTCACTCAAAATATCTTTCTTCGCCTTGCAACTGATCCAGCATAACCAGGAACATCTGGGCGTGGACCAACAAAGCTCATGTCACCCTTAGAGAACATTCCAGAGTTCAGGTAACTCATCTAACTTATAACGTCTAAGTTTCTCACCAGAGTGGTGCTAATACGGCACTGTTCCGTTGAGAGCAATAGAAGTTGCTTCTGAATCGACTTGCCACAGAAGCCTCTGCCTTAGACAGTCATTGATCTGAACTTATAAACAGTAAACAGTTTTCCATATTGCCCTACTCGCTTCTGACAAAACAAAAATAGGACCCAGAGCATCTTCACCTTGATTAGAACTGCTACAACCAATCAATACAGGACTAAGGAATAGCAATCCAAACAAAGATGCAAGTTTATCAAACAACCACTTTTAAAAACATAGTTATACAACAATATTTAAGAATGAATTTTTCCTTATCTCAAAACAATCTTATTGTTCAACCCTTTTAGGTCTATACTCTACATAGTAATCTCCATTAGATAGAGTTTTCTACAATCTGAATATCATTAGCTGCCTGAGCAGATTTCGCATAGAAGCAATATTATCAGGTGCGATTGTTCCAAACACCCGAAGACCTAACAGAAGAAATTCGGTTGCACATAGATTCATCATCTTATTGATTCCACGACGTTGCCAACGATAATCTGTCATATATCCACGGAAGATTTCCCCAAAAAGAAACTACGCTGGAAGAAATATCCAACACATACTCTTTGCCAGTTCTCTTCTGCGACAACTATATAAGCAAGAAAACTTTTATCCTTTGCTAACTTGTTCAATGACCGTTCGTCAAAAGCCATGAGGTTTAAAAGAAGTCAAAAGCTGATGCAGGCTGTTCTGCAAACATCTTTGCCAACAAGGAAAGATTATGCCTTATCAAGAGCCTCTCTATCTTATAGGAAAGCACTTTTCACCTCTCTTCTGTTAGTTTTAGTAAAAATCAGATAGAATGTCGACATTCTTCATTTTACCACCAGTACCTTAGTCCAAAACAGGAAAGAATTGATGATACCTATGATGTCCCAAATCCAAGGTAGCTTGTCACGTAAAGATATGTGCTATTTTATAAAGCATCGTAAAACTCTTTTTAAAGCCTTTCCAAATATCCTTCTGTTCATACCTTTCCTGGATCATTGGGACGAGCATTACGTCCCATCGCTTCGCCTCTTCTGAATGCTCAATAAACCACTTCAGTGGTATTGAGCTAAAAGCCTGCTGCTAACCTCAGAGCCCCTCTTTGAGGAGCTCAATAATCTTTGCCATTCAGTCCCATCTTTAATGATTTCATTGCAACCATTGATATTTCGTAACAATACAAGGCAATCCCATAGCACCTGCCTGCATTGGAACATTTGGAAACCCTCACGATAACTTGGGAAGACAAGTGCATCAGCCTGAGCCAAGAAAGGACGTACATCACTCTGCCAGCCAACAAACTTTAACTTTCTCTGAAGTTGTCAAAAACTCTTATCAGAAGTGAGACAGCATCCTCCTCCTCAAATGAGCTACTAGTATTAATCGACAATTCAACTGTCTCATACATTCCGTGAGTTCATGCATACCCTTATCTTTACTAATTCTTCCTATGAAAGACGAAAGTAGAAGTGATCTGAGCTCTCAACTAGTATCCTCTGACAGGCTGAAAGAACTTAGTATCGATGCTGATTAATATTTCCATTCCAAATCACTCGTAACGGTTTCTTTGTAATATATCCTCTCGCAAGACATGTAAAACTCCCTTGTCCTTCAGGAACACATTCGTAGCAAAAAGGCATGAAAAGACGCTCCATCGTCTTAAGAATCGTTCTCAAAAAGACCAAGAGCACCCTTGATAACGTGAGACCAGTAACTGTATAAACTCTATGTGGCACACATGCAAACGAGCAGCTATCATTGCCATAGACTTCCCTTAGGGTATTAGCATGTACACACTATGGTTTCTCTTACAGAACAGACGATACAAGAACCACAAACCCTTTATATCTTTTCACCAAACTAATAGGACGTTCTAACGGAGCATCCACAACACAGATTCTCTCTCTCCTTAACCTCCTTCAGTACACCTGTATCTTTTGCAACACCAACAACTCTCAAATATTGGTTCAAAAACTGTAATTGCCCTTTCAGCAAAACTATTTAAGGATATAATCAGCAGTGCAGCATATTTACTTTTCATGCTTTTAGACTCAACACGTTCAAAAATTCACATTTCCAATTTCTTTGCCTATACCAGGAAATGCACTCTTCCACATTCCTTCATGCCATAAGCTATAGACATTTTGTGCACCACTGATTAAATAATAATTTCTGCCATCTACCATAAAATATGGATAGCTTTCACCTGTCATATATAAAGAGAACACTTTCTTCTTCATTATCCTAAACTTCATCAGAGGTTCATCACTAACTATAATCTATGCTAAATAATTTATTCTCCTTATCATGATTAACATTCAAATCTCAAATTACCCTTCTAAAAATATAACTATAGCATATCAGGAAACCAAGAAGATATTGAAACAACGGTTCTATAAATCGATAACTTTCTCATCCATATAGTTATAAGATTTATTTCCAAATAGAACTTATACTTCGTTATTTCTGACCCATACAAAAAGAATATTTATTATTTTGATGGTTGTAGTAAACGCACAACATAATAGCAAACAAGACATAAGGCACGCTACCAATCAACGGGATAAAAATAAAATCTGTAAAAAGCTGGTGAAATGACAACCTCATTAAACTTTACAAGTGCCAGTTATGATCGCTCTATTATAAAGTTTGTATAATATATATCAAGTATATCTTCCAATAGTACCAAAAATATGAAAGCACCATCTCTGCCCTCTTTCGCTTTTCGAACAACTTATATCAACTCACAGATAGCCTATAATAACTATTAGAACCAGAAAATCTAAAAAGCTTATATAAGAAACTTGAAAGGACTCAAACATAAGTAAATTTATATCAACTTTTCTGAAGGATTTGTCCAGTTCGACAAACGCAACGATGAAAAACAAGCGAAATACCAAATAGGGGAACTCTATAAGTTTGAATATAATCTTGATATTTATGGATTAAATAGCCAACACAGAAATAGAGAAAATTAATCATCAATGTTCCACCAAAAGGAATAATTAAAAGTATTACCCACGAAAGTGGAAACATTATCTCTATTGGTATTTTAATATGTAGCAAGCCTTGCACTAAAATAGCATACAAAGAGAGTTTTAAAACCAGACACACCCAATTATCTCCTCACGAAATACTCCTCCAAATAAGATAATAGTTATAATCGTACAGCCACAACAGAATTGTAACTGTTTTCCCTTTTTCATAATGAGCGTTTATAGGAATATCTAAACTGCGATCAGAAAATAACCACACCAACATAAACAAAGGCATGAAAAGAATAGATAATTGGTCGAATAAATGCTATTCTAAGTTTGGTGTCACACACATAGCAATGCCCAACACATGCAAGAAGTATTGCTAGAACTTTACAAACTATGCTATTCTATCTTTCACATTAAATTATCATTCTAAACCCATGTCCATTGACCCGTTTTTTGAAATGTACCTAGTACTATTATCAGCGCTCTGCAATCTCGTTGTAAACAAAGCTTTCATCATACTAATCGGTTGATTTCTTCAGCCATGCCTTTGCATCCTCAAGGGAAAAAGTATCATATCCCTAGTAACCTCTTTTCAAAGCCATGATCAGATGCAATAAAACATGCTACCTCAATCCCCTACATTGCTGAGCAATCCTTCCCAATGAGAAGACATTACGATAATATCTGCAGCCCTCAAAAACATTTGGAATATCAGTACGTAAGCCTCAAAAATCTAACTCTTTTACTAGCTCAAATGAATCGCTAACTGCTTGACTATTTCTTGACGTATACCAACACCAGCAAACCAGACTCAGTCATTATTATTTAGTAAACCTAAAGCCTTTTAACGATCGTATCTTGATCTTTTCGCATCACGAAAATCCAGCTACCATCAAGACAGCCTTTCTTTTGTTCCTTCAATGACGACAAATCATTATCAGGAGCAGCATCACTGATAGCCTAACATCTACACCATTATTAATCGTTGAGATTTGCTTATGTTTTGGAGTAACTCTTATCTAACCAAGCACCTCCCATGTACTCTGCAACTTCTCCTCAGCAATCTGACCGATACAAATACATGATTATACTGCCCATCATCCAGCCTCAATTGGCGGCATACCATTTCCATTCACGTTTTACGATTAGAAGTCGTATGTTCTGTAGAAACAAAGCTTTTGAGAACAAAATAAGTTAGCAATTGCTACATAGCTGTGGTGATGAATTATGAGTATGAACATATCATAATTCATCATTATTTATTTGCCAGCTTTAATATATAGAGTGGATTATAAACTCGTGCTAATGCATATATCTTTGTCTGTGGACTCTCTCTTCAGTTTCTGACTTAATGGTGTTTCTGTACCATTAAAGATACATAAATCCACTGTATTCCCCTAGTCTTGTAACCTTGGTATCAAATTAACTACCAACGTTTCCAGCCCACCCATATCCAAAGTGTCAATGACTTGTAATATTCTCATTATCCTGTTTTCTTTTAATCTATAAATGTACAAAATCTGTTTAACTCGTATTCTAAATAAGAATACAACAAGAAACTTAAAAATCATTTGCTGTCACTTTTAACATTTAATCATAAAACAAATGATATTTTAACAGATTATACTCTCTTTTCGAATGACAAGAATGACAGCAATCATGAAATATCGATTCTATTTTCAAGGCTGCACAATCGACTTTGTCTAACAATCTCTGAATAACTACCTCTGGAGCAATCCACTTCTCATAACTGAGCCTTGCTCCTTTTTCTAACTGCTTACGGTAATGCTTCGTCAGAATTAATCTTTACCACTGCATCATATATCTCATCTACTGAATTTACAAAATGTACATGCTTACCATGTTCCAAAGGGGCAGGCATCTCTCGTGTTAAAGGTGTGGAGATAATAGCTTCCAGCCAAAAGATATTCTGCAAGTTTCCATCCATGACATTCGCATACACTTGGTGTGGAAAACAACAACTACTCTTTTGTCTTTCTAATACTGATCATCCATGGAGAGTCGACTCTCATAAATAAAGTCTTTATATTCACTCCTATATTTAGGATAATCAGGCATTTCCTGTAGAACAGAATCACTATTTACATAAAATAATCCTCACTACATATTAATCCCGGCTCTTTATGAAACTTTCAAGAATTCTCCACGATACATATTGGTATCTGTTGCTGCAAATTTATTATACCATAATGTAGAGGCATGGAAAATATAATTATGACGTGCACTTCACGTTTCACATTATGTTTCCCTATGGGCGACGACGAATATTCGTATAAAGATAATCACGAAGATAGCTTTGAAGGAAATACTTGAGTTCTTACGTCCGTTGAGAAATAGTCTTTTAGACAACGAATAATAGTTGAGAAACGGCTACTGAGTGTTACACCAAACTCTGGTCCACCGCTATCAACTTTTCATATCCCATAACCTGCTCCTGTAGTTGGGTTTTACCATCCATAAATATCCACCACTCATATCTGTCTTCAAAAAATCTCGGCAACATCTTCGGTATCAGCAAAAACCTTCTTTTTCTGTACCTTTACTTCATAACAAAAGCAAATCCACTATTATAATCAGTATTTCTCATGCTCATACCTTATGGACTCACCTCATATATATCTTCCAAACCCTTTAAAAAGTCTTTTTAATTCCTATAAGTGCCAAGAAGCGTAATTATACTTCAACCGTGGATCTATGATTATCTGTTTCATACCTACTGTTTATTATCCTTCAAGTGCATTATCAGACCTATTATTTGGAATGCTTTCCATCACTCACTTCACTGCTGGCTTTTATGATTTATTCGTAATACAATATTTAAATCGCCAATAGTTTATAGCTGATCGAGATCTTCCATTTTCAAAGAAATATCATAATCTAACATCTCTGCATAGGTCATTGTAGATGCTACAGGACTATTCATCCTTATTTTCACCTTACTTGTAAGACCACCTTCCCAAATAATCTCTGCAATAAATTACTATTAAACAAAACAACTTAGTATTATTAGCGATTCTATTTCAAACTAGATTCTGAGCAAAATTTCTCATTCTCTATCTCAGGAAAGGGAACTCTTCATGACAGAGGTTTGCAAACCTCTAACAAGTCACCAGTAACATTACCCTTCTGCTATAGCGAAATTGCAATGCACTTTCATACATTGGATCCTTAGGAAAACCTGTTCCAATTAATTGTCCATCATGGTGAGCCATTAATCCACATACCCCAGCACAAATTCTTATATCCTTTACACCGCTTATAATACTGTGCTATAGTTGCCAAAGGCATCTGCTGGTAAGGTATCATCACTAATCGAGAATTAATATCAGTTCCTTTTTGCCTCTCCTCCATAATTAATTGCAGTATGCTTTCCTCCATTCTCTATAATAATAATAGGAAAATTATTTAGCTTTTGTACATTCTGGAAATTAGCAAATAGTTTCTCTGTATCATCAGTAGACCCATCATCTATTATCAACCATTCAAAAGTCTTTGTATCCCTGTTCACAAAAAGTGCATTTATATAAGCACAAAGTAGAATTTTGATCTATTAAAAGTCGGTGTTATAATTGTAGCAAACATACAATAAAAACTATTTGTCAAGAAGAAATACAATTTAAATTACACCTGTAGTAATTTTATAGATTATAGAAATTCTATCAATATCATATCGTGCATCATATCCTATATTGTTCATATACAGGATCATAATCCCTATGTCCGTTTTCAGAGACTTATATGGATATAATAAAACTCCCCAGAGAATAAGGGATTCTAAAATATAAAAATACACTTATCAACAGATAATGGTGCAATATTTTTATAACGAGGATTAGCGACATATTGGAAAGCAGCCAATCACTCAATGATAGAATACCATGCAATTCGCCCACCATCTGTAGAACGACAAAACAGCAGAAGAATTGTGCAAAACATAATACTAAGTATTTTGGAGTAGCAAACTCTTCTTTATCCTTACCTACAGCATTATAATTTTTCAATAGTATATAAAGAAAAAGTACAGACTCTGCTATATATTCAAATCGAATCATACCTGTAGCGGAATTTGCATACATCTGAGCTTTGACGAAGCAGAATCAATTACATCACCATAGAAAAGAAAAAGTTTGATGGAAGCCCTGTATTGCAATTACAAACACCAATATCATAAAGTTTCTAATTTGATGAGACTTATACTTTCGTAAAGGAAAACCATAAAATAGTGAAATAAATAGCAGAATTAAGGATTTATCCGCAGCAATCACCAAACTAAAACATATATTTCTGACGTTTCATAATATAGCAAGAGACAAATCAAACACTTGCAGCTAACGCTTTGACGCATATATACAAAAATGTAAAGAAAAACAACAGAGCTTCAAAACATTAATCCAAAGAATGGATTCTTACATTCTATGATATGATTGCAAATAGAGTATACATCAGCATTGTTACTAAAGATAAAACATGTATCTGTTGACAGTATATTTTCCTATGAAAGCCAAAAATAAACCAAAGACAGGTTCATGCCAAAATAAAAATGGAAGCATCATTAAACATACTTCCCTCCGTTTGTAGTTTCTCTGCATAGCAGTAGAAGGCGTCTGAATAAACATAACGGTCATATCCTCCTAACATATCAGAGCAAAGCCACAAATAAAAGCTAACATTATAGATATAGAAAAGATAGGGGAAAGCCTTCGTTCTTTTTATTATAAAACGCTAAAAAGAACTGTAATAAGGAAAAAATAATATATATATATGCATTAATTTATAATTCTCCAAGAACAATTTTAGCAAAACTAAAATGGCATACTCTATCATACAAAGCTATCGTTAGAAAGATTGTTAATACAAAAATTTTGACATTATATTACTGACTAATGAGGTAGCAATAAACTGAACTACATACTTATAATCATATAATGAACAAACATAGTAGCGCATACTATTTTACCTCACATAGGTTACCAAGAAAACAGGTCGAAAGGACTATAGTAAAAATAATAGAACAGGACACAACCAGCAAACAGGATAACCTCTACATTGGAAAAGGAAGAGACCCTATCTCAGAGGCTCTAAAATCTAAATATGTTGGGGAAAGAACTGTAATATAAATAAAAACAAAAGAGAATGAAATAGAGCTTATTTAAAAGTACATCTTTCATTATCACACCCAACGTAAAGAAAAAGAGACATGGACACATTCCTCATATACATGATTAAAATGACCACACGACGAAAAAGCTACTCACCTGCACTCAATAATAATATTAAAACAATGAGTACTTTTAATAGAGAAAATATTTTCACAAAAACTTCACCATAAAAAGAGATAAAAGAAACCATAATGCAGTTACCATTAAAAGATCCATACCATACTTTTCAAAGAATCTTCTATCAAAGAAGATAAATTCCCCTACCAACAATAAATTCCTCCTAAATATATTTCCTCCCCAACCGATAAATGAAAACAAAAAGGAACTAACAAGTGTTTTGTATTTGTCCTTAGTTCAACTTCAAATGGTTTATCAGGCTTATACCTGCTTTTAAAATAAAAACGCTTGGCAGTAAAAACAAGACATTAGCGACAATATAAAATGCAGGAAAGGCGTATCCACCCCTGAGAATCTCGCTAAAATGAATACACATCATCCATATTAACATAACTCCACTAACCGTATCTATACCTACTAACTTATTCATACTTATTTTTAATAATCTATCAATAATTTTATTAACTATAAAACTACCTTATTTTAAAAAGGTTAGAGATTATACACATATTATAATTTAAAAATTATATTTTAAATATAAGTATAAACTATTCAACTGCATGATTCATTTTAATCATTGTCTGCATATATATGTCGCTTTTTGTCCTTTATGGGTACTATTTGAAAAACATCTTATTATGACCATATTGATTACCAAAGAGTAATAAGTCTGAATTGCATATTTGCTTTGCAACAAACGAATACTAAATATACAAAATAAAACAGGTAATCACAACTTATAAATATGGACTATTAAATAATTCTCTATAGCTCCTCAAGAGAAATGAAAGTAATCACAAAAGATATTGGATAATAAATGTTTACGTCCATAAATCTCAAAGTACTAACTCCCCCACCTAAGTTATAGAACAATCTCTCCTATCAGCAATTTTTCCTAAACAAGAAAATAAAGAACATACTACCACAAAAACTTTAGGTAATATTTCACAAGTTATTAGGTGAGGTGATATTTCCAACAATTAAAAATCTAAAACTAAAATTTGTTACATTCCAATTATTCAAAAACATATAAGCCAACCCAAAACATATTCCAGTTAAATATAATCCATCAATTGGGTGTTTAAAAATCCAATCCTTGTCAACAAAAATAACCCACCCAGAAAAAGAAGACCATAAAATTGAATTGAAATATACTTCCAAAGGTAGGAACAAACACATTATAATTGAACCAATAGTAGTATCCAATCTATACTAATAATTTTTCAGACAACCATTGATACAATAAACATAAAAAGAGAACTTTTAAATACAGCTATTACCCTTTTAATTTCTATTAGATTCTCATTGAATCTTGAAGACAACAAGCTATATGTAACAATAATTGCCGTCCATATTACTACAGGCAATAAAAGTGTTGTAGTTTTCTTGATTATTAAATTACTAAAAGAAGGTTCACCTTTTCTGAGCACCACTAATCATAATAAATAATGGCATGTGATGTATATATAACCTGATTAGTATAGAAGCCTACACCACCTACAATCTATTTCCATTAAATAATGCCCAAAACTACCAGCCAGATAGCAAAAACTGAGGAATCAAAATAAAGAATACAGTTTTGTTACTCATATATACTATAAAGAAATCTCTGCGATATTTTGCATCATTCAACATAGCAGATTGTTTTTGAAAACCACTTCGAAACAAAAGTTTATCTGTTATTTGAAATACTTTTTAGCATTACTAAGCTAAAATAATCAACAAAAGGATTTCATATAAACATCTTGGACTTGCATCAAAAGGTAGAATCCATATGAACAACGTTACCAGGAATAGTAGACATAGTCAAGATATGACAATCATCTAAAAACATCTTACTATCACGTTAATAATAACGTTCCCTGATATTTTTAGATGTAATTCTTCATCCCTTTTGATACACCCTAGGATATAAGCCTCTCTGTTCTGATCCGAGCAAAACATCCCCACCTTCTTTGAGTCGCTCAATAGCTTGAATCGAAAAAGTCACATGAAATATATTTTTGCACCACCCAACTGACTCAAGATGATAATCAATTGGTTCTGTAATCCTATCAGATGGACGAAAAAGTCCCTGTAAATAGTACTAAACTCCTTTATCTGCGATTGCCATATTTTGAATAGATATGACTTTGTTTATAATTTTTCTTTGAAGTAATCGAAGCATCATACGTTGTGCAAAAGTGTTGAAAATAATTACGCAGATTATGATGATAAGTCAATAATGTGCAAGGACTATTTTTCTATCTCACATATCATCTGTCTCCAGTTGCCAATTATATTGATTAGAACCAAATAATCTTTGTAAATGTAATGGTTCGAAAGACGGATTCAAAAGGCAACCTTGACGCACATTCAGATAACACAGGTAATTCCTCTAAGACGATCTGATCGGACCTTCCGACAATGTCGTTTCTGGCTGCACCATATAAACATGATTGTTTTTACAACCTTCTCCTATACAATACTACAATCTTTTACAATCTACTATTACAATGGTAAAAGCAAATCGCCTACATGTATAATTATGGCGTAGTATTGCGCTATATATAAAAAGGCAGGAAGAAATTAAAGATCTTTTCTATCATTATTGACTACTTATCCATTTTTATCGTAATAAATTACTTTTCGATTAAGGGGTATAACTTGAGTGGACCAGGGAACCATTTATCAGGTGAAACAACAACTTCGCTGATTACGACTCAAAAACTGGGCACACCCATGAAAAGCGTACTATTAGAAATTATAAAATGCTGACAACTATACATCAACCGGAATCTTTTCCCAAATCGGACATCACCAGATTCATAGTAGCATGGGCATCTATTATTATATTCTACCACGCTACTCATCTGATATAAAGTAGGATTCTTAAATCATGCGAATACGTTCTATCCCTTTTAAGAAATAATCACTCACATAGTTATCCTAAAAATTTGTCACATAATCACCTCTCCTGAATTGTTACGCCTAGACCTCAGACTCTATATATAGATCCACATTTTGGGTTAGTTTTTATACTTAGGAGATCACTGTAATGAAGATGTCAACTGGTTTGAGCAATCAGGATTCTCACATACCAATTGTAAAGATTCTCTCTGATATGTTTGACAGGAATAGAGTTGTAATTATAATAAATTTCCACAATTGATGTTCTTTTCCATCTGATTTTTGATAGCCTTATGCCTCAACGTGCCATAAATCTGCTTTATACCCAGGTAAATTACACCTTCTTAACAGTATAATCTACAACGTTGAAATATTTTAGAAAATATCCTCAAAACCATCATTATAATCTTTCGAATCTACGCTCGTCAAAAATTAAAGCACAAATGAGTCCACTCACGCTCGTATCGAAAGAAATCTGCTCAATGCTATATTGAAATTGATTTCCCAACTGCCACCATAATACACCTATCATTGCTGTTTTGCTTATCTAACAAAGTTTAAATTACCTATTGACGTCATAGAATTCGTATATAACGCATAGTTAGTACTAAGCCGTGAGAATTTACAAATGCATTTTCTACTTCTTCAACATACCTATATAAGTTATCTTACGATCAATAGCCAAAATATTTTTTCCCTAATGAGTGAAATCATTATCTACCTTTGACTTTGCGATATAGCAAAATAAGTGTCAGCAGATCCTCTCCCTATTAACCACCCACAAAATAAACGCCTTTGTTTCTATGTCCAGTCTTTCTACAGGATAGACACTCTTTCTCTGAAAATGTTGATATCATTTTTAATTTCCTTAATGGAGTAATCAATTGGAAACAGACTATAGAGATAACCACTAAGGAATAATTTAACCATTGCCTGTAATATTCATGCAAAATGTGTGATATCGTGTGACACCTATATAAGTTTTGAAGTTACAAATCGTCACTCTCGAATCAGCCACATTACGTTTTGTGTTTTCACATGTATACCCCTCATCACTGAATTTTCATTATCATCACTATAAATATGCTTGTAGTGGGATCTGTTTAATTTTCAGCAGAGGATAAAACTTGCATCAAAAAGAACCAATCTTCTTGAGAATACCTTTTAGGATCAAACGAATATGCGTCTTCGCAACACTACGCCGGATTATTTTGTCCAAAGATATCCATTGATATGTCCTCTTTATCATATTCTATACCAGAACCTCAAAAAGGCAAAATATTAACACCATTATAAGAGATAATCTAATATATCAATCATATTATGTCTCCAGAAAGAATCTGTTGAAGACTTTTATTTACAATATAATCGTCTGAATCAACAAACCAAAGTAAACTCTCCCACCGCCTGTTCAAGCATTGAGCATCTTACACCTTCATTATCTTTTATGGAAAAACGCGAAGATTGGCATGCTTTTCTGCACTAAGTCTCTGCACACTCATAGGTTCCATCAGGAGAGCCATCATCAACAAGAACGACTCTATTTTGAGATGCCGGTATCTTGACAAAAGATAGAATCAAGACAGCGGTCAGGTTTCAACCTGGTATGCCTGGACCAAGATAGAAAGCAACATTTATCAACTCTTAAAGACAATATATAGTACGCCACAAAACAAGTAAAAAGGAGTCATATACTTTTACATACAAAATGACTTTGCAGTTTAACTCAGTCTTTTCTCTATCTGCAGAAGAACTTTTTCCTTCAAGATGAATGATTTTAGCGTAGAAGAAAGCAGCATACGCTCAGCCGGCTATTTCAGCCATACGAAGTTTGTAATTTCCTTCTCTCTCCATAAAGAGCCATTCTACTCAAACCTCCACATTCTTCTTCTATCGCAGTACGAGGAATAAACATATCGTACCCGGCAATACATTTCTACTCCTTTATCTGCATAGGTTCAAGCAGCACTTTTGTTTGCACGGAAAAGTCTTCTGAAAAGCCCACCAGTTAATGCGGGGAAATAGTTGAAAAGAGCCACGATATGTACGTTTCATCTCCTATAAGAACAACCATAAAGAGTTTTAGGGTCTAGCGACTTTCGCTGGCATACATACTACTTTCGTACTGTTTACCAAAAGCTGCATCAGAGCTTAATAGGACATTTACCATGCGCAACTCTCATCCCAAGATTATTTTCCATATCCAAAGCCACCATTCCGGTAAACTTTTACGCCGGCATACTGATTAACATCCTCTGCTTAAACGTCTCAACAATCATCATCTTCTGAGTGATATTCACAACAATTATCACAAAACTTCAACTCCCTTTGTATGCAGCATAATGCTGTCATACACGCCATAATGTTAAAGAAGGTGGGCCTGTACTCTACAATACTATGTCACAGATATATTTTTATAGGATTAGCGAATCCTATCTCACTCTTTAGTTTTCAGATATGATTTCTATATCGACTCATGAATAAATTTTATTCCATTCAGTGCTATAGGGGTATGACGTACTGATCAATCCTCATCAATCTTAAGGGATGTCTTAGCCACAGAGCTGAGACTTTTACTGAGATGGCGCAGGTAAAGCCACCATCTGCCAGCTTCTAAATAACCGATATCTAGTCAGACAACAGCGCACCCACATCAGGCCATGCTTCCCATCGTTAGCAACTCTTCACTCATCTCGAACTAAGCTTGAACCAACAGATTGCCGTATCGTTGATACAGGAAACTCAGTAGGTCTTCGACGTTGGTACACATCACACTCATAGGGTAGGTTCACGCATCATACATCGCCAAAGCTAATGTCACGTAATTGAGTGAAATTATCTTTCACCGATATCAAGCTGTTTTGTAAATGCTGCAGAAAAATCTCCATGATCTAATTGCAGATATGCACAATTATTTTCACATCTGCGTTTTATCAATAATAGGTTTTTATTTAGAGAAATTAAAATCGAAACCATTAGGTATCAAGATAGGCTGTTTCACCACTCTCTCTATAATCGCCTTTAAGCCATCGTGATATTGTACAATCTTTTATCGAAAATGAGAAAACTTTCCTTTCACTTGGGCATCCGTAAAACCCTCAGTTCCTCAAAAATCTTGAATAAAATAAAATTTATCTTTCTAGCACTTTACTGATAATTCCAGACTATATGCTGCTCAATAGGCTGAGCGATCTATAACAGCAGTCAACTGATAATTTTCAGCCTGTCCACAACCATCTTCAAGGAATCGAATCCTCAATCATTTGACTACCATTTGTTGGTCTAGCAAGTGTTCTAAAATGAGTCTCGAAAGAGAAATAGTCGGTATACCATCGCACGTTTCCAATCATCATCTTTGCTCCAGTGAACCATTGGCACTCTACAGGAAAACCATCTCGCAAAGCCCATCATCTACTCAAAACAATCAAACCCACCTGGTCATTGGCATACAGCTACTCGAGGCATCCAAAACTATTTTATCTTCTCATTTTAATGCACGCATTATACTTTTGAAGAGATTATAAATCCTGAAGAGTTTTGCCATGTAAAAAGCAACAACAGGAGCATAGTTCACGTTAGGCGCATGCATTTAATAATCGCAGCTACCAGTGTCCAGGAATGTTTTCATCTCATCTATGGGCGTGCAGCGCTGTCTCTCATCAATCAAATTCATTCTTGCCACTCAGTTTCCATTCTTTTCATCTCTGCGCTAACTTTTCTTTTCAAATCCAAAATGCAGATAATCATGTACAACTCTTACATTTTCGATACGTTGCATAGCTCTGACCTGTCGCACAGCCGAAGCCATACTTTAATAATAGAATTGCTAGCATACTGCACGTAATCGGTAGAAAGTCTGCAATATAAGAAATTTTTGTTGCGCATGCACAATGTCACGGAGATTCCAACTTACGTCTTCAAGATCGGGCCCCTCACAAATTCCTTTGCTCGACTCAAAGCAAAGACCTTTCTGTATATTTTATTGCCATAGAACCCATGGCTAACATCGCCTCCAACACACTCAACATTGTCTCACTCCATAATCTTGACTAATAAGTTTTCATTATTATTCATGAAGCTTTCAGCAGTCAACACTTCGTGTCATCACTTCCTGACTCTATCTGATGAAATCACATAGATTCCAATATAATCGCAAGATATCCATCATCACTATCAGCAAACATACATACTTACCTCACCGTGCCATATCTAAACCTATATTACGGGTTGTAGCAGACCCAAGTCTGTTCGTTTGTACGACTTTTAATCATGGCTGCGCTGTTCTGGAAATTCCTCATAATCACGTAAATCTTTTATTTCACTATCATCAGAAGAGCAGCTCATTAATAACATATCACTCTATACGCTATGACTCGCTCTAATAAACACACCGACCTTTCTATATATGCAGAAACATTGATAGATAGAAATATATATGCAAGACCGAGCTGCATGGTATAATACTCATTACACGTTGATGACATAAGATTTGCTCAAATACTCAATTATTAAATATCCTGCTAATAAAATACATGAAAATCAAATATGAATTTACTAGTGCATATTTCATTACTATCAAATTATATATTAATATCATCATTGATAGTGAATTGTATATAGATAAAACATCACAGAATTTCTACCAACACAAAACGACAGAACAGGTATATACTGACTACAAAACAAACCCCAAATTATTAAAAAGAATTATTCCAGAAGCCAACCATTCCACATATATAACAGCAAAATCTCCCACTCGATTTAATCTCCACGTCAGCAGCAGAATATCCTGAGAAATAAAAGCAGAAGATTACACGCTATTAGAAACATATATTTATTAAAATTGTTTATTACGAAAGCAAACTCTCACAAATAAAAATAGAAGAGTCCCTATAGTAGTAAAACTCTATAAAATAAAGGTATAGTAATAACTTTCACGCAAAGATAAACAGTGCAACATACAAAAACTCCATTTAAATTCATATATGAAAGAAAGAGAATAACAACATCTTTACTAAAATGTAGAACCTAGAAAACCATATAGCGTTATCCATTCAATGCCACCAAGTATAAAACACTCGTTTCACTGGATTTATATAAAAGGTTTTCCATAGAAAGTATATGTCAAGATAAAGATGATACACAACAGTACATTATCACCCAACCACAACAGTGACAAAGAATATATGCTTATAAATTTTGTATATCTTTTATATCAAACTATACCTTATCAGCAAACACCCAGATTTAAAGAAAACCAAGGCATCATAAAACTAACACAGTTTCTACCTCAATAAACTCAAGCTATAGCACTATGAGATTTTGCAATATCCTCAGCACGAAGAATGAAGATTATGTATACATTAAGATACCACAAATATTATTCATAAGATCAGAAAGCTCTATGTCACAGAAACGACAAACGTTTAAAAGATAAATTTCAAGAAAGTAGTATATACTACAAAACTATAAAATACACATCAAAACAACATTTGTTCTTATTATAGAAAACACAGATATCATAGATGTCGATAATGTGACTTAGCTCATTTGCAATAAATCTATAGATCGCTACCATTACTCTATCTTCACAATCTTCTCACGAATCCAATGCAAGAAGATAATTAAAATCCCAGATTTGAGTTACTACGAAAACGTTAAATGCAAAGTGAAGACATTCCAAATCAAGTGTCCCAACTAATAACTTTACCCACATACTTGACAGTATTGATATACACTATACTCCCATTACCAGTGAGTATAAAATAGGATGGTACATTTCTCTCTATTTGCCTAATAATACCAAAATGTAGTAGCCTCTGCATAAAAGAATTAATACATACATACACTGGTGGTGAAACGACACTACCTATACATATAACCACAACACCAAATGGAGCCTGCAGAAACAAGAAAAGTATAATCATGTGTATTATGACAATTTTAAGAATGCCATCAGAGCGTCCTTTTCGCTTCTAAAAGATTCATAAATTTAAAATATGCACATGCCACCACATTCTTGCAAAACAAAGGACTTGTGTAAATAAACTACACACAGCAGTAACCACTTCTCCGTGACTAATAATTATCACAGAGAGTTTCAGCGACTACAATCCCATCATTATTGGACTGATATAGCTGAGATGCAAGATTCGTCTAAAAGAACCAATTAGCTGTAAAATAATATCCTGGAACTTACTCAACAGAGGTTACACTCATCAACTACATTCAGTAATAGTTTTACAGGTAGCGTGCATAACCGTCGCCTACTATGATCCTAAGCACTTGCAGAAAAGATTTTTCCAATAACCAGCGAACAAATATTCTGAAAAGTTGCCAAGAATAGAGATAGAGAACTTAGATCCAAAAGTCAAATAACTTAGAAAATGATTCACGGAGAAAGCTAATTGGTATCCAATGTTGAAAATACCAATAAAGCAAACACTTTTACTAAATAACATAACAAATGGATAAATCAGTGACCATATTCCATATCCCGAGAAAGCAAATCAATTGATAAAACCCCACGATACTACACTTACAATGTGATTATACTCCCAAACCTAAAAAGATAGATAGTCTGACATCTTGGACTGCAAACCATAGAAACTTTAGAAAATTACGTATATATCTGACTATTTATGAAAAATCTGTCATGATAAAAAGTCATAATAAAGGTGCAGATAAGAATAATATCGCGATATAAAAAGATAAAGAGGTTCATGATAAAACCGTAGAATAATCTTTTCTGTTCTATCTTTCTTTGACAAGAGCCTGTACCAAATCCTAGGCATCAACAAAAGGTAGTAGTGAAAGCATCACAAAAAGACCAATCCACTGCAATCAATCCAATCAGAAGCAGAAAGTAAACGTGCTAGAAGTCAATCCCTTGTACAAACCACCATCTGAAGAGATTTTCCATCTCCCACATTATCCCAGAAAGCTTTTCCTCGTATAGATTCTTCCAAGGACCACACCAAATCAAGCATCCATACTCTCCTAGACAAAATAACTCATCAACTATATTGCCATAGGATACCTTGTTTATTTCTATAGAGTTCTCGTAAATGTAAAGTTTCAAAACATCGCAGATGCCAAGCCAAGCATTGTACTCAAATCTACGCTTTTAACTTATAAGTCCTCCCATGTCTATGCTTTATCAGAGTTATTTAAAGAATTCTGTAAGGATTCTGACCACATCGCACAGGGTACAGGAGGAAGGATAAATGTGATAATAACAGGATCTACGTGCTTCTTCTAACTGGCTGACGATATTTATTTTCATCCATTTCATTAATTCAGGCTTATAACACAAAACCATTCCTGAAATACGCATTTAAAAGATAACACTGTTAGCATGAAACAAAGATTGAAACATCTTGGTCAAGGAACTTTATTCGTCAGCTTCTTTATCAAATCGAAAATAGATCTCTTGCATTTATTTTCTCCAGTATGCAAGAGATTAATCAGCAATAACACCCAGCGTTAAAATACCCTAACTTCTCATTAGTAACCTGCAAACGATCAAAAATCATGAATAATTTTCTGACATATCAGTTACTGCAGCTAAAGCACAATGAGAAAACATCTGTGTTCCATAGGCTTCCAGTAAGAGTGATCCCATTATAATCATATAGTCACAATCTGCAGAGATTACATTTGTTAAGAATCACCTCCAGCATATCTGCAAATAATAGGCGAGGCTGTTGCATAATAAGTGCTATAAACAATCTCGGATTAAAAGTCCCAAGTCTGAAAATCATCGAACAACCTACCATTTGAGAAATGAAAAACAGAGAATGCTGCTCATTCTCGCCAATAAACTCTCTTCCAACTTTTCCTTTGTTCTGCAGTGACACTTCCATCAATTACTATAGAATACTATTTGTCTCATCATTATTAACTCGATAAAGATTTACTCATAACGCCAGTAGCGCATGCACTGTAATTGCATGCATAGCAAACAATATGCATCAGAATGCATGATGATCGATAAAGAGTAAGAAATGGTATTAGATCCATTAGCTCAGAGCAGCCTCGAACTCCTCGACCTATTATGTATATATAACTAAATTAATGCAAATATTCTCACCATCAATTGATATCATATTTGTTTAGCTCAATAACCCAAAACAAAATATAAGTCCTCCCAGCATAACAAGCAAAGATATATACTGACGATCAGAAAGATCGGCGCAGTCATCCAGTTTGGGTATAGGGCTCACACACACAACTCAATATAAACAGTCATAAACCAATCAAAAGCCTCACCAGAGGTAATAAATCCCTTTAATAATATCTGTAGTGCATCCAATCTAAACTACATAAACGCCTAATAAAGTTAGAAATTAGCGAACAAAATACGACTTGTAAAATAAGCACCACAGCTTTTTATTCGACTTTAACTCTGACAATCTGATATCAATACGAAAATAATAACTGCAGCATGTAATATGATATCTCATACAAGCAAAAACTCCTTTTCTACTAAATCAGGAGCTATTACTGAAGAGATAGTAAGATGCATTATTATGAATATCACCAATATCATTCTCAGGAGTTCAATATTACCACCTCTAAGCTATACTTGCAAATAAAGATCAAAATGGAATCATAATATACGTGCAAAACACTTTCTAAAATTAAAATTTCACACACATAACAATTAAATCTATTTATATTACAGTAATTTACCATCAGAAAACACATATGAGTATTATATCAACAACACTACTTGCAAAAGGTTAAATAATCCACAAAATAACTGTGAGCAAACATTTGTATCTTTCAAAAATAGAACATACTAAACCATATTATAAGGCAAAATTGTAACTAACAACAAATTGAAATCTATAATATTCTAATGCAAACAGAATCATAAGATTGTAAAAGAGTAACTCCTTTTCGTCCAGAAGCCTCTCCCAGCTTCCTTTTACCTCCTGAGACTATTGTCTAGAGGGCTTCGGACAACATGTCTGAAGAGCTGGAACGTTTGTCCGAGAATGCTGAAAGGCTGTTCGAGACTGATGGACAAATCTATAAGAGCAGCTTTATATACTTAAATGAATAGAACTTTAATTAAAACAGAACCAATATTTATTAATAAAAGGATATTGACTCGAATGTCGTTCGTATTTAGGTTCATTATAGCTACATACTCCATAACAACGCTTTTTACATCTTCCGCCATTGACTGCGTATAAAGGTAACCCCTTTCAGCATTTTCCATAACGATAGAAATTACTTCTGTCCTCGAAAATATGAATAGATTTCATTGCGGAGAGAGGTAAATCCTTGCGTCTTACCTCGTCGAAAGAAATGAGTGAAACCTGCATAACAGGTGACGAGTTTCTTCGCATGAAACATCCTGCAACGACTATTAACAAGGTTTTCGGGCATAAGTGCTGAGAGGGAAGATTGCATCTCCCCATATATTGGAAGTTGGTCGTAACTTGAAATATAAATGGTGAAGACAATCTTCTCTCACTGCGCAATTCTCCAGGAAGCAAGCTTCATAACTCTTAGGGAAAGTGTCTAAGCTCAAAAAATCGTTTATATCCATTGGCTAATCACAATATTAAGATACTTCTTGGATTGATAGGAAAAGAAACAAGGAAAGGAAAAAGCAACTCATTGAGATTAATCACAATTGACCATTGTAATAGTTTTGTTCAAAGCCCAGATAGGTTTGAAGCTAAAGAAAAATATAATCTCTTCCCTACAAACGATGAGTCGCTTGCAGGCTGCCAACTATTACAGTTCCTCCACGTAAGAACGAAAGCACAAGAATAAATAGACGGGGTACAGTAATAATCGTTAAATCAAACAATAAACTGTGCTGGTCAATTCAGTAGATGGGCTTCGTTCGCAGAATCTCTTTTTTAAATAGTTCTAATTCCTTTGTTATCACTGCAAAATTATATAAAATCTTCGAAAAAGAGAAAAATACCAGTAAATAATCTTATTTGCAAGTGAAAATTATGGGGAGTACAAATGATATTCCCTGTTTGAGATAGAATAAAGTACGCACAAATCAGCTATTTAGAGAAAAATAACTAACTTTGCATCCAAATCAGTTACTCTAAGGAATGAAAAGGATTCTATTGATTACAGTCATATTGTTTATGGCATTAACAAATGGGCAGGCGCAAGTGCTGAACAAAGATAATACGAAGCAGATTGGGCAGGCAGTTAAGGATGGCATCAAGGATGTTAGAGATGCTATCGTACAAGATACTAAGCCTACAGGCGAGCACGAGCAGTGGGATATCTATGCTGTACCTAAGATTGGACTAAATTTATCTAATCTCCCAGGTATTGATGGGAAGGTCAAGATAGGGTCTTATTGGTGGAGTCTATATGGAAATGTTCTTAACTAAGAATATTGCCATAGATGTAGAGACGCAATACAGCCATCAAGGTTCATCAGGCCTCCACCGCACCCTTACTACTACCGATGCATCGGGCATAACAACAACACGCGAATATGGTCCATACGACTTTAAGTTAGATTATCTCAACACCAATTATATTGTGCGTTGGTATCCTTGGATAGACCTCCCATGGAGTTTCACAACAGGTTTGCACACTAGCTATATTATCAGTGCTAAAGCGAAACTGAAAGGTGGAAAGGAGCATAACCTAAAAGACCATATATATAAAGGTGATGTAGCGATCCCATTTGGTGTTAGCTACGAATGGAGCCAATGGCAGATTGAAGCACGCTATAATCTCTACTTTAGGAAGCTAGCGCGCGATGCTAAAGCCCAAGAACTCATGCGAAATGCTCGCAATAATATGTTTGAGGTAACATTGGGCTACAGGATTAAAGTGCTATAATATAATAAAGTGAGAACTGCTATCCTCATACTTCTCTCTACCCTTTCGATCAATATGTCAGCAGAGGAGAATGACTCTGCTCTCCATTGCGAAGATGGGGATAGAGTTCCGTTATATCATGCACAAACACTCACTCTTGAATAAGGAGCCACGCATCTGGACTAAGACGAAAGACACGCATTCTTGGGCTGCACAAATAAACATTACTCCTACCAAGAATGCGTATGCACACGACTATAACTATCCCTACTTTCTCATTCTGAGTCTCACTATCATCTCAACCATGGAACAACCATGCACAGGGATGATCCATGGGGCGAAGCACAGCCTGTTAACTATACCAGTAAGCTGGGAACTTCCTCACCTTTATATGCACCTTCAACTGACCACTCTCATCAGAAGCAAGCACTGGCAATGGGGCTATTATCTAGGAACGGGTATCGCCTACAGGCCTTAAATATAATCAGAAGAACGATATAGATAATGAATATATCGGCTCACACCTGAATATTTATTTCAACGCTGGCTTGTATGGACAAGTCAAGATAGCGAAAAGAATGGAGCGTAAAGGGTCGGATTAGACTTCGCACATCACAGCAATGGGAGCTATGGCACGACCCAACAAAAGGCGCAAATTACTTCAGGGTCCGTTCTGTAGGACTTGTTTACGAGCCTCAACAGGCGACAAGCCCCATTGCGAAAACGTAATACTAATGAAACCAAACCCTGTCAGAAATATTGGTTTACCGAGTTTACCCTCAGACTAGGTGGAAAGACATTACTTGAGGAATGGCTACAAACTCAGTTCAACACTCCTCAAGGACAGCCTAATTATCGTAAAGAACATTTTACTTATTACGGAGCTTACTCCTTTCACACACATCTCCTCTATCGTTACGCTCGCCGTTGGGCTTCGGGGATAGGCATCGGAGTATTCTACGGCGAATATGCGCATCGAGTAGCAAGACTGGATAAAGAAAACGGACATACTGACGAGAAACATAGTCCGTGGTCGGCAAGCATCGAGGCGCGTCACGAGGTTTACTATGGGAATGTTTCCGTTCGCGTCACACTCGGTTATTATCTTTACCGACACATGGGATATAGTGCCAATCACGGACTTGAATATCCTTATCACGAGCAAGTGGGTGTCTTCTATAGTTTCCCCAAACTGAAAAGATTAACGCTCGGATTCAGTGTAAATGCTCATGCTACAAAAGCCGATTTTACGGAGTTACAAATCTCAATGCCAGTTAGATTATAGAGAGATAAAAGGTCTCATCCTCTCCTCTATTTCAGAAAGGAAGTACTTAACTGAGTGTTATTTTGCAATATTAAGGGAGAGGCTTATGCATAGATGACACGCAAATACATCTACTTAGAATCTGAAGAAACACCCTTTTTGGTATGAAATAATGCTCTTCTTAAATACCATGTTTTATTTCTTCGGATGTGTAGTTATCAGAAATTAATATTACCTTTTGCAAAGGTAAAGATCAGGAAATAAGTATTAAGAAATGATATCAATAGACGGACTGACGGTGGAATTTGGCGTGAAGCCATTGTTTAAGGATGTTTCATTCGTCATCAATGAACGAGATAGGATAGCCTTAGTTGGAAAGAATGGTGCTGGAAAATCGACGATGTTGAAAATCTTGTGTGGTCTTCAGAAACCAACAAGTGGTACTGTCTCAGTACCCAATGATTTGACGATTGGATACCTGCCACAGGTGATGAAACTTTCTGACGATACAACGGTGAAGGAGGAGACACGTAAGGCTTTCGCTGATAAGACAAAGATGGAGGAGAAGCTCAAGAAGATGGAGCAGGAGATGGCCGAGCGTACTGACTATGAGAGTGATAGCTATGCCGAACTCGTTGAACGCTTTACGACTGAGCACGAACGCTATATGATGATGGGAGGCGAGAATTATGAGGCAGAGATTGAACGTACTTTGACAGGTTTAGGTTTTTACGCGTGATGATTTTGATCGTCCCTACACGTGAGTTCTCTGGTGGATGGCGTATGCGTATTGAATTGGCGAAGATTCTTCTCCGTCGTCCAGACGTACTCCTACTGGATGAGCCAACGAACCACCTTGATATTGAGTCCATCCAATGGCTGGAACAATTCCTCGCACAGAGTGCCAAGGCGGTTGTCCTTGTGAGTCATGACCGAGCATTTGTCAATAATGTCACGAATCGCACACTGGAGATAACCTGTGGGCATGTGGAAGACTATCGGGTGAAGTATGACGAATATCTCGTGCTTAGAAAAGAGCGTCGTGAACAACAGCTTCGTGCGTATGAGAACCAACAGAAGGAGATTGCCGATACAAAGGCATTTATTGAGCGTTTCCGTTATCAAGCCACCAAAGCCGTACAGGTTCAACAACGCATTCGTCAGTTGGAGAAGATAGTGCCAATAGAAGTGGGACGAGGGTGGATAATTCAGCTATGCGTCTGAAGTTTCCTCCTTGTCTGAGAAGTGGAGATTATCCAATCATTGCTGAAGGCTTAGGGAAGACTTATCCCAATAGATTGCATAGTGATGGACCAGGTCAGACGGTGTTTGAGGGGGTCGACCTGATTATCAAACGAGGTGAGAAAGTGGCTTTCGTCGGTAAGAATGGTGAAGGTAAGTCTACTTTTGTGAAGTGTATCATGGGCGAGATTCCTTTTGATGGTACGCTGAAGATAGGTCATAACGTACAGATAGGTTATTTCGCACAGAATCAGGCACAATTATTAGATGAGAACCTTACGATCTACGAGACGATTGATAGGGTCGCTACAGGCGATATGCGATTGAGAAATCAATGATTTGCTCGGTGCGTTTCATGTTCGGTGGAGAGACGTCAGAGAAGTACGTCAAAGGTACTTTCAGGAGGTGAACGTTCGCGTCTGGCGATGATTAAGCTCTTGCTTGAGCCGTGAATCTTCTTATCCTTGATGAGCCTACGAATCACCTCGATATCGCCTCAAAGGAAGTAGTTGAAGGAAGCCATCAAAGCCTTTGATGGTACGGCAATTATCGTGAGTCACGATCGTGAGTTCCTCGATGGATTGGTAAGTAAGGTCCATGAGTTTGGTGGAGGTAAAGTAGAGAGCATTTAGGGTGGAATCTATGATTGGTTGAAAAGCCCTCCACTCAAGCCTCACAACCCCTCCTCCTAGAGAGGGGAGTGCTCACAGTTTGCTGAAGAGTGGAGAAATCAAATAGTAGCCATCATCTAATCAGATAGAAAGGGAGCTCCTCCTTCGGAGGGGTGGGGAGGCCTTATCCTACGCTGAACGCAAAGAGATACAGAAGAAGATTCGTAAGGCTCAACGTGCCGTGGAGGAATCCGAAAGCAAGATTGCTAAGTTGGAGGCACGTAAGAAAGAATTGGATGATCTATTGATGACACCAGAGAAATGCCTCGAACATGGAGCTTGTGACAGAATACACCAACCTTCAGCGCGAACTCGATGAGGAAAAACGAACGATGGCTCATACTGTCGGAAGAGTAGAAACTTGAAACTTTGAAAAGCCTGACTGAACTGATGTTTAACCCACTATTATTAATTTTATTAAAAATATTTTTACTATGCGTATCAAAAACTTTTACCAATGATGCTCCTTTGCATCTGTCCCCTTTATTGCTATGGCACAGGGGTCAGGCAGGTATCAGGCTGAAAATCTTGACAAGTCGGTACGTCCGGCTGACGATTTCTTTACGTTTGCCACAGGTGGATGGCAGAAAGCTCAATCCCCTTCCTGGCGCGTTCTCACGTTTTTGGCTCTGTTCGACCAGTTACAGGAGAACAATAACAAGCGGATTAACACAATCCTTACAGACTTGCTCAAAAAGCAGGGTAAGGAAGGTTCGGTAGAGAGAAAGTTAGGCGATTTCTATAAGCTCGCTATGGATTCGGTTCGTCGTAATAAGGAAGGCGTAAGTCCTGTTAAACCTCTGTTGGACGAAATGGAGAATGCAAAAACGTTGACCGATCTTCGTAATCTTCAGATTAAGTATGCCACTTTTGGATATGGTGTACCTTTTGGATATGGTTTTGATGCCGACCAAAAGAATGCTAAACAGAACATATTAAATCTTGGTCAAGGTGGGTTAACACTTGGTCAGAAGGAATATTATCTGGATAATGATAAAGCCACGAGCGAGATTCGTAATGCTTATCGCCAGTTTATTGTCAATATGTTCCGACTCTTTGGATTCTCTGACACACAGGCTCAGGCACGTCGTGATGCCATTATGCGTTATGAAACAATGTTAGCTTTGATTTCAAAAAGTAATACAGAATTACGTGATGTTGAGGCCAATTATAATAAGATGACGCTTGATGAGTTCAAGGAGAAATATCCTCATCTCCCATTGGAATCATTGGCGAATGCTGAAGGTATACAGAGTAAGGATATTCAAACAATGGTGGTTGGTCAACCCTCATTCTTCGCAGGCGTTGATAAACTGGCATCTACTGGTAATGCAGATGAACTTCGTGCACGAATGGAATGGGATGCAATCTTGTCATCAGCTAATTGTTTGAGTGATAATGTACGTGCTGAATATTTCAACTTCTTTAGTAAGACCATGCGTGGAACCAAGGAGGATTATCCTCGTTGGAAACGTGCCACACGACAAGTGGAAGAACAAATGGGCGAGCCACTTGGACGTATTTATTGTGAGCGTTATTTCCCAGCGTCAAGTAAGAAACGTATGGAGGAATTAGTTAAAAACTTACAGGTGAGCCTTGCCGAGCGTATTAAAGCACAGGATTGGATGAGTGAGCCAACAAAGAAAGCCGCTCTTGAGAAACTCTCTACCTTCTATGTGAAGGTGGGTTATCCTAACAAGTGGAAAGATTTGAGTAAACTTACAATAGATCCGTCAAAGTCTTTTTATGATAATGTTCAAGCATGTCGTAAGTTCTGGGCTAACGTGACTATTCAAGAGAAAGCTGGTAAGCCTGTTGATAAGGATGAATGGTTGATGACCCCACAAACGGTGAATGCTTATTATAATCCTACGACAAATGAGATTTGTTTCCCAGCAGGTATTCTTCAGTATCCATTCTTTGACCCTAAGGCCGATGATGCCTTCAATTATGGAGCCATCGGTGTGGTGATTGGACATGAGATGACACACGGATTTGATGATCAAGGACGCCATTATGATAAGGATGGTAATATGACAGACTGGTGGACAAAAGAGGACGGAAAGAACTTTGAGGCTCGTACAGGGTAAGTATGCTGACTTCTTCAGTGCTATCAAGGTTTTGCCCTGATCTTCATGCGAATGGTAGGCTCACATTAGGGTGAGAATCTTGCTGACCATGGTGGTCTTGAGGTGGCTTTCAATGCTTTTCGAGAAGACGCCAGAAGCCAAAAGGTAAGGTTATCATGGGCTTTACTCCAGAACAACGTTTCTTTATTGCTTATGCAGGTGTATGGGCAAACAATATTACAGAAGCCGAGATTCGTAGTCGTGTGAAGAGTGATCCTCACTCTCTTGGTGAGTGGCGTGTGAATGGCGCTCTTCCTCATATCAATGCGTGGTATAAGGCGTTCGGCGTGAAGGAGGGCGATAAGCTCTTCATCCCAGAGAATGAACGTCTGAAGCTTTGGTAAACGAAACTTGTGATATAAGTTTATGTAGGGCATACGTATCGTTTGCTCATATTAAAACGTAATAGACTCAGTCCCCTCCAATCAGAGGGGACTTTTTACTAGATGAAGGATTTGTGAAATGTGAATAGATAAGGAAGTTTGCCTTCTACTTTATTCGTGGTTTTATATTATTTAATCTCTCGTGTTTCCCTTTATTTTGTCTGAAGTATTTGTTCAATCAGTATTTAATCACTATCTTTGTATCTGATTAGTATGAAAGAGATTGATAAATGAGAACGATTGAACTCCTTGCCCCAGCCAAGAATCTTGAATGTGGAATAGCCGCTATTGACCATGGAGCTGATGCCATATATATCGGTGCTTCTCGCTTTGGGGGCACGCCAATCGGCTGGTAATAGTGTTGAGGATATTGGTAGTTATGCGAATATGCTCATCGTTATGGTGTCACGGTTCATGTGACCATCAATACGATTATCTATGATGAAGAGTTTGAAGAGACGCTTGCTTTAGTCCGTGAGTTAGTGAATGTTGGCGTTGACGCCTTCCTTTTGCAAGACATGGGGATTGATGAGTAAGGTGAGGAGATCAGTGCCTGATACGAGTAGCTCTCCACGCCAGTACACAATGTGACACACGTACATGGGAGAAAGCCCAATGGTTGAGCGAGCAGGGGTTTTCGATCGTATTGTTTTGGCTCGAGAATTATCAGTTGAAGAAATCAGTGAGATACATAAACGTTTGCCTCAATCTGGGAGTTAGAGACCTTTGTGCATGGCGCATTATGCGTGAGTTATAGTGGAATCTGTTATGCCTCACAATATTGTTTTTGGGCGTTCAGCCAATCGTGGAGCGTGTTCTCAGTTCTGTCGTTTAGCGTTTGACTTGAAGGATTCAGACGGGAAAACCATAGAACACCAGCGTCATCTTCTCTCACTGAAGGATATGAGCCAGATAGATAATCTTGAGGCACTAATGCGTTCAGGGGCTTGTGCTTTAAGATAGAGGAAGACTGAAAGATATTAATTACGTAAAGAATGTGGTCTCGGCTTATAGCCAACGCATTGATGAGATTATCCGCCAACATCCTCGTGAGTTCCGTCGTGCCTCTTTAGGGGCGTGTGGCTTTATTCGTTTACGCCTAACCTAAAGAAAGACCTTTTAATCGTGGATATACGAGCTATTTCTTAAATGGTCGACAGGCTGATATCTTCTCCCTGATACGCCAAAAGCCTTAGGCGAGTTTGTAGGTACGGTGAAAGAGATTAGGCGTGATAGTTTTAATGTGGCTGGTACGTCAAGTTTTGCTAATGGTGATGGGTTGTGCTTTTTGGGGAGTGAACAAGAGGACAAGAAGGCAGTAGACAAGTTAATGGTTCCAATAACTCGTCAACTCGTCAACCCGTCAACTCTCCAACTGTCCTTCATGGCTTTCGTGTGAATCGAGCCGTGGGTAATCGCCTTTATCCCTACAAGATGCCACATGGATTAAAGCCTGGTATGGCATTGTATCGTAATCAAGATCAAGCCTTTGATAAGGAGTTGAGTGGTACTACAGCAATACGTAAAATCCCTATTGTAATGGTTTTCGGTCTTACGGATAATGGTTTTCGTTTGAAAGTATCTCTTTATACCAACAAACATATAAGTGATACTATCAGTGCAGAGTCTTTTACTTCTTTTACCCATCAACCAGCCCAGAAACCTCAACATGATAATATCATCCGACAGTTGACAAAATTGGGTAATACATCTTATGAATGTACAGATATTACGCTAGAGGCAGACGTAAGTAAGTACTTTATTCCTAGTAGTGTACTTGCAGATATCCGTCGTAAAGTCATAGACGATTTAGACAAGACCATCTTAAAGATGGATCGTGTGACAATCCATCGGAATGCAAGGAATGATAAGTCACATACATACAAGCTCGTGGCACAGACCAATCCCAGTCAATATCAGGCATTCCCTTACCTTTATAATATCTCTAATGATGTCGCCCGTAAGTTTTACGAACAACAAGGATTAACGAAACCCGATGAGGCTTTCGAGAATCAACACCCACAAGGCGTACAAGTGAAACGTGGACAAGTGGAGGATGCCTTTACTAATGCAATGCCGTCATTGTATTCGTTATTCATTAGGCTATTGTGTGAAACGTGGAGGAAAGAAACCCACATGGCGTGAACCTCTCTTCTTAGAGCTTCCCGATAAGCGTAGATTCCGTTTAGAGTTTGATTGCAAGGATTGCCAAATGAATATTCATCCTGACGTAGAGTAAAGTGTGTTTCATCTAACCTTTAACCCCAAACATTCTCACAATATGCGAAGATATTATCCGATATTGATCGTCTTTCTGTTTAGTTTGACACTCATGATAACAGGCTGTTATCATAAGAAGACACCCTCTTCCTTCCGATTACCAGATAGTATTCAAGAGGCACAGATTACGCGTAAATTAGAAGCGGGAGGCGACTCGCTTTCAAAGCAGAAAGATAGTACGGAGGATGATTGGCAAGGCTCTATAAGTGGGGCTGACTCGCTTTCTTTCCGTGTAAAGCACCACTATTCACAAGGCTTTAACTTTGTGGTTAGCTCTGATTCACTTATGCTTATACGCCAACAACCAGAAGAAGCCGTGAGCCATCGTTTGAAGACTGATTCGTTTGCCGTGCATGAGGGAAAGGGTATTGTCGTGGTAGATATTCGTATTCTTCCTGATGATAAAAATGATTCTGTATGGGTGCAGATAGCGACTGAAGATTACGCCTTTGGTTGGATTCACGAAGGACGTTTGTTGAAGCAGGTGATACCTGATGATCCTATTTCCCAGTTCATCTCCACCTTCTCCAACATCCACTTGCTCATCTTTATGATTATTATTTCTATCATAGGCGTGGGCTATTTGGCACGTAAGATATTAAAGCGTAATGCGCATATTGTTCACTTCAATGACATCAATTCATTCTATCCAACATTGTTAGCAGTAGTAGTGGCATTATCAGCGGCATTCTATGCAAGCATACAACTTTTCACGCCAGAAACGTGGAAGGAGTTCTATTTCCATCCTTCTCTCAATCCCTTCTCTCAACCCCTATTGCTCAATATCTTCTTATGTTTAGTATGGGCAATGCTGATCATCGCCATAGCTACTATAGATGATGTGCGCCGTTTATTGAAGTCGGGCGATGCCATACTCTATCTTAGTGGATTAGCCGCCGTATGTGCCGTTAATTATATCATCTTCTCCGTTCTCACCTTATATTATATAGGCTATTTCCTACTTGTCGTTTATATCTATTATGCCTTTTGGACGTATTTACGAAAGAGTAGTGAGACTTATTATTGTGGGAATTGCGGGACGCGCTTACACCGTAAGGGGCGTTGTCCGCATTGTGGCGCGATGAATGAATAAGTTATCCTAATAAATTAGGATTGTGTGGTATGTATATTCTATCTACCTTTGCAGAGTGAAATAATACTTAAACATAAGAAAGCGAAAAGATATGTTTAAATGCCAGTTTAGCTTAGCTCTGTTGATGGCAACAGGTATGTCAGTAGGAGTCCACGCAGATAATACCATAGCAATAGGTGATACCTCTCGGGTTTATGATATTGATGAGGTATTGGTAATCAATCAGCCCAAAGAGGTTTACCGACTCCGCCAACAGCCTTTGAGTAGTACGTCTTTCGATGGAAGCCAACTCCAGCAATTAAATGTGCAGGACGCTCGCCATCTATCCACCTTTGTCCCGTCATTCATTATGCCAGAATATGGAAGTCGTTACACTTCCTCTATTTATATGCGTGGTATCGGCTCACGGGTGAACTCGCCAGCTGTGGGTATTTATGTTGATGGAATGCCAATATTGAATAAGAGTGCTTTTAATTTCCACACTTATGATATTGATCGTGTCGACGTATTGCATGGTTCTCAAGGAACGCTTTACGGAATGAATACCGAAGGCGGACTCATTCGTATGTACAGTCGTAACCCATTCCAGTATCAGGGCACAGATGTTAAGCTCTCGCTTGGCACAAAGCTATTGCGCAAGGTGGAACTGAGCCATTATCAGAAGCTCGATGACAAGCGTGCCTTCTCTTTATCAGCTTTCTATGGTGGACAGAATGGGTTTTTCCGAAACCAATTTGACGGAAGTCGTGCCGACCTTATCAATGAGTTCGGAGGCAAGGGCACTTTCATGTGGAAAGCATCAGACAGATGGATGTTTTGATTGGATAGCCGACTATCAATATACTCACCAGAATGGGTTTCCCTTATGGACAACTCGTGACTAAAGAAGAGATTGCATCTGCTCCCCTTACCTCGCCCTTATATGCTATGAAAGCTGGCACACAAATGCCCAATCATAACAGACAGAGTTATTATCGACGTAACATATTGAATACAGGAATGGGAATCAAGTATGCTGGCAATGGATTTGACGTGAATAGCATGACTTCCTGGCAATTCCTCCATGACAATATGCTAATGGATATTGATTATCTCCCACAAGATTTCCTCCATCTTACCCAGCGTCAGCATGGTAACACACTCACGGAGGAACTATCAGTTAAGAGTAACAGATCAGGCAGATGGCAATGGACTTTCGGTGCCTTTGGGTCTTATCAATGGTTGAAGACAATGGCGCCCATCTACTTCGATAAGGATATGAATACAGCCCTGTCAAAGAAGATAACGGACTATGCTTATAACGGGATGCTCAATGCTATGGCGCGTGGTATGGTTCCGAGCTTCGTGGCACGTGGTATGTCTGAGGAAGCGGCTCTAAAAGCGGCTCGCACACTCGTAGCTGCGAATATTGCACGTGCAGGAGGTGTTTCCATTAATATGACAATGGAACCTGTCCCAGGCGTTTTCCATACGCCAACATTTAACTTTGGCGTCTATCATGAGAGTAATATCGACCTCACCAATCGCCTAAGAGCGACGCTCGGCTTGCGCTATGACTATTCGCATGTGGCGATAGACTATGCGACTTCAGCTCGTGTCGCATTGCAAGAGCACGTGTTAGGCGTGAATATTAATCCTGTAATCACATCAACGTTGAAGCACCATGAAGGCAATCACTTTCAAACAATTACTACCGAAGGTTGGTCTACTTATCGTTTCGATGACGGGAGTAACCTATATGCCACATGGTCTAAGGGCTATCGTGCTGGCGGATATAATTTCCAAATGTTCTCCGATATATTACAGGCTGAGACATCACAAGCCGCACAAAAGGCACGTGCTGATGTGGATATTCAGCATGATGAGGTCTATTATAAGCGAATTGCTAAGACGATAGAATATAAGCCCGAGACTAGCTGGAACTATGAGGTAGGTGCTCACCTCAACCTCTTGGGACATCAAATTCATCTTGACCTAGCAGCTTATTACATGCAAATCCGTAATCAACAACTCTCGGTAATGGCTGGTAATTATGGTTTCGGACGTGTAATGACAAACGCAGGGCGTAGTCATTCGTGCGGCTTAGAGGCGACACTTCGAGGTGGAGCGCTTGATAATCGTTTGTCTTATGTCCTTAGTTATGGCTTTACAAGTGCCCAGTTCGATGAGTATTCCGATTCTATCGCTGGTGGCAATAAGGTGAATTACAAAGATAAGAAAGTGCCTTTCGTCCCACAACATACATTGGGCGCAAGTGCTGACTATCGTATTGACGTTGACCCAGCCGCCTTGCTAGACCCTTCTAACAACTTCCATTTGCGTAGTGTGACTCTTGGTTTGAACCTTTCTGCACAAGGTAAGACCTACTGGGATGAGCAGAATACTATTAGTCAGAACTTCTATGCCGTCTTGGGCGCACATGCTGATGCCGACTTCGGGCAATTACATATCAATTTATGGGTACGCAATCTAACGGATACGAAGTATAACACGTTTGCTGTACAAAGTGCTGCTACGGGTAATAAACTCACCTTTGCTCAGCGCGGAACGCCATTCCAGTTAGGTGTTGACCTTAGTTATCGGTTCTAAGGAAGGGGGCAAGTTGATGGAGCGAAGGCTTGTCCGATACTAAACAGCTCGTGAATATCAATAAATACGGAGGTACGTTTTAGCAAAAACGTACCTCCGTTTCGGTTAAAACAGAGGTATGTTCTTAGTGAAAGCACTTATCCCAATATGAGAAGCCATGATTTGATAAAGGGAAGGGGATGCCTTGGAGGGGAATATATCTCCTCTACCTCTTATCGTATCAAGCAGTATCATCAGGGTGATACTGGAGTATCATCAGAGTGATACTGGAATATCATCAGGGTGATACTGGAGTATCATCAGGGTGATACTGGAATATCATTAAGGTGATACTGGAATATCATTAGGGTGATACTGGAGTATCATTAGGGTGATACTGGAGTATCATTAGGATGATACTAGAGTTCCATTAGGGTAAAACTAGAATAGAACGTATGGGTCACGGAAATACATGTGTGTTAGGGAGTGTTGACACATAGGTGTTATTCGCTTATATCATACGACTGCAAAAGACATCCTTTACTTCCTCTTATCATCTATCCCACCAGATATAATGCCTCAATGTAGGGACAGACGCCCTCGTCTATCCGCCTCACAATCCAGATGTAATACGAAACGCCATTCTCCTATATAGAAGGTTGAACATAAAAGGTAGGACAGACGGAAGCATCTGTCCTACTTTGTGAACGCACTTCCAATTGGTGAATGCGTTTCTCTGATACTAAGTAACCGATTATCTCAGAAACAAGATAGAATGTAATGGCAATTACCCAACCAGCTCCTTTCTAATATTATCGCACTTTACTCCCATTTAAGCGAACGCTGAACGATGTCCCTTTCTCCGTACTTATATACTCTGGAGCGTATGCACATTGAGCTGTAATAGAGCCTGTGGTATAAGTTCCGGCACGATCGAGATAATACTCTTGTTCTATCACATGCACACCCTTCGGTAACATTCCGATGAAATAATTGGTTTGGTTATCCTTATATCTAAGTAATAGCTACAATAGTTACCATAGGTATAACCACTTGTCTTATCAACGGCTCCATACATGCCGCACGCTTATCTACAACCTGTACGAAGTCGAGATCACGAGATGTGGTGAGGTTATGCGCACCTTCACATGACTGCCCACACGTAATGAACCAGCCTGCAAGGGGACTATCTCACGTTTAACTTGTAGTTCACCGGTAGGAATCTGGATATCTTTTGAAGGTTGAATGGATTGGACATAGATAGCACCAAAGCCAATATGAGTAGCTGAAAGTGGTTGGGTATAGACTTTGACGACGAATCCTTAGGCTTCTCATTCACCCATAAGTAACCATTGCCAGATATGGAAATAGTTTCTCATTGTCTTTTAGCTTATCGGCATCAAAGCGATAAGTCTGTGTACCACTAACGTCACTCATATCAGTGAATGGTTTACCTGCTAAGAAAGCGTAGATTGCATTCGCACCTATTTATGGCCGTCAACCAGTATTGTGTGCGCTTCTCCTGCAAAGAGCCATTGTTTCATTTGGGCAATCGTAAAGACGATCTTCTGGCGTTATCATTTGTAGGGCTTCAAGAGCCGACACGTGGGATGGAATCTTGTAATCAAGCCATGAATACCCAGCACGCTGACTATCATAATAACGCCCTTTGAGTTGGTCATAAACCGTGTATTGCTTCAACGTCTCTACGAGCTGGCGAGCTTCTTTTTGCTCACCATAGTGATAAAGAAGGATGGCTGATTGTGCCAACGAATAGATATCATACGTGGAGACGTTTTTCTTTAAACTTCGTATAAGTTTTTTACTGTGTTTTGTGAGCGTTTCCTTTGCGCCTCGCCCATCTAATGCGCGTAGGTAAAGTTCCTCTAAGTCGGTCTTTCCCTGTGCTAAATAATGAAAACCTTTCTCCATCATCTCATCAATAGCTCGCTGGTGCCCAATCATAGCGTTAAGGCGAACAAGAAGTTCCATGACGGTCTCGGTGACCCACCGATTACCCGACATTCCCTTAAACCAAGCCCATGAGCCATCTGATTGTTGGAGTTCACGCAATCGTTCTGTCAAGTCTTTCTCATATTCCGACATCTTTGATTCGTTTAGGAAATCAACTAAAGCCAACTTCTGTTCGGTTTCTTTTTTTGCCGTCAAAGTCCACGGAGTTTCTTGTAAAGACAAGGATTTTAATTCTTCATTTTTTTCAAGATTTGATGTAAGATGTTTTCTTTCCACACTATCTCTCACCTCAAACAAATTTGGATGAGCCTTTGCCAATTCATGTCCCAGCCTTGTGGTATAATACGCCATAGCCTGACAGATCGCACATCCATCCACAGGATGAGTGTAAGCGTGTAAGGCATCAATAATCATTGTCTCGGGATGCTTTGTATATTCCACCCGCAGGCAAGGATAGATACCCTTATGCTCACTATTTGTCGGGAAGAGCTGATGGGGGTGGAATGTCAGTTTTTCATTACCAACAAGTGTAAAAGGAATTGCTTGTGTAATGAGTTCTTTATTATCTAACACAGGGAGATAATGCTGTTCGCCATCACTCATTTTTCCATCCGTCACAATCACTTTACAAACGAGCAAGGAGGGCGTATTATTCATTGCTGGGGTATAAGAAAAACTTACCACCTGCGTACTATCACTCTTCAGTTGGAAGGCTTGTGTCTCTGAATAGATAATCTTCTCATTCTCTGCATTGAGGAGGATAAGCGTGGCTTTTCCATCTATATTTTTATCTGACACGTTAAATATTTTCGCACTCATACTTGCCTTATCTCCTATTCGAATGAATCGTGGGAGGTTAGTTTGAACCATCAGGTGTTTACGAGCCAATATCGATGAGCGAATCAATCCATACTTCATGTCTTGGGTATGTGCCAAGCCCATGAATTGCCAAGAGGTTACGCTCTCTGGCAAAGTGAAATTGAGCGTGACATTCCCTCTGTATCACTCATCAGATTAGGATAGAAGAAGGCAAGTTCCGTAAAAATTCTTTCTTATCGGAAGGTTGGTCAAATGTTGTAATTCTTCAGGGGAAAGAGTCAAAGTAGGGCTTGTCCTTTCTTCTGGGATATATATAGGAGAAATAGGGGCACGTGAGCCATAAAGGGAGGAAACATTCTTTACAACGGTCACACTTCCTGTAAGAGATTCTTTCTTCACAGAGCTATAACCTCTAACAACTACCTCCTGGAGTTGGTCACTGTTTTCTTTCATGGTCATATCCAATCGTGAACCATAGACCTTACGCACAACACTCTGCATACCAATGTATGAGAACTGGAGCGTCTCGCCATAGTGCACCTTCAATCGGTAATGCCCATCAATGTCGGTCACTGTTCCTAATCCACTTCTCTCGCATGACATGACAGTCGCCCCTATGATGGGTTCTCCATCTTCACCAACAACCTTACCTTCAACGATAAGTTTTGCGCCTCCAGTCAGTCCCCATATCTAAGGAAGGATAATCGTAAGTGATTGAGGGTGAGTGAGAATAAATACTCATGTAATGGTGTAATAGCTTGTCCGTCCTAACCATTCGGCACGAACCTCGGTCAGTCGATCGCCCAATGAAAAAACTTCCATTGATTCTCGGCAATCCTATCTAAAGCCCTGTCATAGAGTGTCGCCATTAACTGGGCACGCACAGGGTGACCATCGGGGGTTGAAACTTTCAGCGTCCATGTTTCTTTATCTCCTGGCACGAGTCTATCACGGAAAGTGGTCCATGAGAGATTCAAATTTTTATCATCGAGCCGACGATTAATCGTTTGATAAAAACTAAGGAATTGACCATCTACATAGTAAGCATAACAAATGGTCATACCATCTCCATATTCTGGACGATAAGTAAAATGTGCGACTGACGATGGTATCGCTCAATTCTAACGTTCCATTTTCTAATGTTTTTTTCAGGGGTAAAAGATGGAATAAAAGCACGTGGATATTTCTCTTGCTCGATGCCGACATAAACTTTTACAGAAGAATTATCACCTTCTCCAAAATCAGAGCCTGTGGCATAGAACCACCCATTCATCTCTTCACACGGGCGCTTATCATTTTCATCGAAGAGAATGAACGAATAACGAGCCGTATCACCCTCACAAGTCGCTATGAGCTCATTCCAACCTTTCTTTACATTTTGCAGGCAAAGGTAGGGTGATAACACCGACAGAATGATTATCAGATTTGTCCGAAGGTTTCAATGTATATGTATCACTGGTCTCACAAGATTGAACATCACTTTCATAGCCTTTCAACCAATACTTAACTCGACCTTTCTGTAATACTCCACACCTGTTTGTAAGCAAGAAACAGAGTTGGGGCAAGTGATGAAGTTCTACTCGATAATCGCCATCTGATTGAATCGTAAGATGAGCCCGTTTGTCATCGGCATAGACGGTATAATTAAACGTCTGTTGTTCACCAGTTCCATCAGTAAGCGTACCATTGATTGAGAAGAAATTACGTGACACACCTGTCCTTACCGAACTATCGAGTTTCATTGGAATCAAGAATTGCCCTCTGTTATCAGTAAAGAGTGTATCTGGCTTTGTATTAGATAGATAGGTTCTATTTACAATCACCCTCGCACGTCTTACAGGTTCGCCCATCAGGTTTTGAGCCTTACCTTCTAGCGTGATACTATCGCCTAAAGCATAGTACATTGTTGGTTTGGAAATTTCAATGGTGAATGTGGGGCGTTTGTATTCTTCCACACGGAGTAAGCCACATTCCACCCTACTCCCTATCGTATAAGCGCCATTGAGCGTTTTATTAGGTAAGGTGAAGGAGGTGTGTGCCGTGCCATAATCATCCGTAAAAATACTGACAGAATCGAGAATTTCTCCTTGTGGATTACGCAAGTATAGTTTTGTAAGTGCATTACTCCAAGCCTTTGTTTTTGTATGATTTATTTGATGACGAATAACCCCCACGTGGACAATCTGACCAGGTCGATAGACTCCTCTGTCAAGAAAAATATTCATGCGTGTGGTATCTGCTTTGTCAAGATCATAATCACTCAATTGGTCCACATCAATGGGAGGAAGGTGAGAGCCCTCTGGCGTAATCAACATATAAGGAGGTGGAATCTTCATAATCATAGAGACGTAATTCGCCCTGACCATTTACGGCTATCGGTTTACCCTTATCCAACTGGATAGAAGCATTGTGAATGGGCTGATTGTCTTTTGCTCGCACGATTGCCAAACGAAGTGTATCACCAGCTTGTGGAAGGCTCATCAATCGAATGTCACTAACGAAGAACATTGTTCGCTCACCTATCGTCTTAGGATCAGTCTTCAATTCAAGAAGATACATACCAGCCTTGAGTTTTGGTAATTTAATTTTCGTCTCGATACTGGCGTAAACGATTGGTATTTGTCAAATTATATGTTTGTGAAAAGCATTTCCTACTATGTATCGTTTCATGCTCCACCATATCGTCTATATCATTGTCTTCCCAAATTAAGATTCTTCTCTTTAACTTTTTCGTACAATTACCTTTTACATTGTTTACATTCTTATACACCAACGTAAGCTTCTCTCTTCATCAGTTGACCAAAGTGAGCGTTCTTGGGAAAGAGATAGAGAGGAACGTGTCATATCAGACACCATTTGTCGAAGAATATTGACACGAGGATAAGAAAGTCCACTGACGGATGGCTCGCTCGGCATTAGCCAGTAAAACACTATCATTCACGAGCGCGTATTCTCGCTGGAGCTGACAATAGAGGATTGATGCCTCAGCCCCCTCCTTAATGTCATGATAAGCCTGTGCAAGAGAATCTAACTGGTGAAGATAATTTGACTTTAAAAGACTGGCTTTATCCGTTGGCGCATTTTGTTTTAATCTCTGGGGCTGTAAAAAGGTGGCTGGTCGATTACCACACGCGAATAATAAGAATTGAGCGTGAGAAATCACCAAAGTATAGCCTATTATATGCAAAGAGATCATAATGAAAATACTTGTCAATCATGTTCCCTTTGTTTTCCACGTGTGCGCCTAAGAGTTCAGGGATGAGCCAAAGCAAGTTGAGCATACGCTTGCCCATCAGGGCTATCACTTTGCCCCAATGCACAAAGTAATGTACTATAAATGGAGGAGAGTACAGGCTCATTCTACGCACAAGTGCTTCACGTTTTTTCAATCGTTCGGCATAAGGCAAGAGACTATCTGGAGCCCAATTCATCGTCACCATACGGCGTTCAACGCCAGCATTCAGAAGGATGTCATATCGTTTTTCTTGTTCAGCTTTTAGCATTAGATCGTCATACGCTCGTATTGCATCCTGTGGTTTACTTTGTGCAATACTTTGCGCATTATCCCACATTTGTTCAATCTTCTGTGCCTTTAGTCCGAGGGAGAGGAACAGAAACATGCACAATAATAGGCTTATCGTCTTTCTCATACTCCACCATCTTGATTATATACGCAAAGATAGTTATTTTATTCAAGAGTGACAAGTGAACAGGTAAAGAAGTGGACGAGTGGACGAGTAAACAAGTAAACGAAATAAGTGAACAAGTAAACGAGTAAACGAGTGAATACTAATAACTCGTCAACCCGTCCACTTGTCTACTCATTCACTTGTTTACTTACATTATTAATCGATATCTTTGCGAAATAAAATAACTCCTAACACTTAGCATTATGACAATAGACAATTATTTTTCCTGCAAAGGACTTTGATACAACCAAACACTTCTATGGAGACATCTTGAGGCTTAGCCATTAAGTTTGACTTCTCAGAAATGGGGATGATTGCTTACCAAATCGGAAATGACGAACCTGCTCTAATCATTAAAGACATCAAACGATTTTCCCGATGCTAAAGCCAGCATTATGGATTGAAGTTGATGATGTCAAATCGGAATACGATAGATTGAAAGCAAAAGGTCTTACCTTTCATTCAGAGCCATTCAGAATTAAGACTGGGTGGGCTGTTGGGTTCGATGATCCTTCCGGAAATAGATTAGGTATAACAGATTATAAATACTGAACATTTAATAAAATAAACAAATAACACTATTTCAAACCCTCCTCCTTTGGGAGGAGGGTGATCACTCTATCTACGTATAAGACTATATCTTCACTATTCAAGCCCTCCTCCTTCGGGAGGAGTTGGAAAAGTGGTATAGATCCTTATCATTCACTCATCTAAATCAAAAGAATATGAGCGACAATCTCTTACTTTATATCAGCTCTATTATCTGCGCACTCCTCACTATCTATCAGATATTCAATCGCCAGAAAAGAGCAGGTATCTTATCAGCTATTGTATTATTAGGTTACTCTCTCCCACTCTATTATTTCTTCTTCTTTCGTTCAGAACATGGGAGCAGGGTCTCACATGGTGGTTTTTATCTCCTTGTGCTTAAACCTCATATACATTCTCTCAACAGCGATACACCTCATTTTTAAGCATATCAAGGGAAGATAAGCACAAATACAATATAAAGGTTATTTATCCAAACAAATCTGAATGAGTACCAGTATCAATCAGCTGTAGATTAGTTTATCATCATCTTGAGACCATATCAATAACAATCAGATTGTAAGTGACATTCCCAAGCCCACGATACTTCCCCGATAACTTATGAGGCTTATAGTTTTGAGGGAGGCTACCTTTCTCTACTAATATACGAGACTGCCTCAAACACATGAGAATCCAATCCTCTTTTAAGACATTTTTTTAAAGAGCGTTTAAAAGCTATTTGTATATTCAATTTTGTACATATAACTTACTATCTCATCAATTGAGACATAAGTTCATCAACATCTTTAGCATGATGAAGATGTCCAGCCTTTAGATCTTCTATACTTTTTATCAAGCCCATTCATTTCCTCTCGTTCAAAAGACCAACCCATTCGTTGAGCAAGTTCTTTTTAGAAAACCTAAGGTCAGAACTATTGGGAAGTCGAAGCCTTACAACCTCTGGATGTATTACAGATGTATTCATATCTAATTTATCCATTACGTGACAAATATACGATTTTAATATGATATTAACAAACATATAAAAGTAAAAACATCTATAAAAAAAGAGGATTCCTCCGGAAGAATCCTCATAATCTTTAGAAAGTCACCAACCTCCTACCCAGTCCCTGCCTTAGTAAAAGACTTAGAGGCGGGACTCTATTCTTTCCCTCCTTGAAAAAGCCAGATAAATAAATAGGAGTAAGCAATAACTCTTCAGTATCTAGCCCTCCTCCCTTCGGGAGGAGCTGGAGGTGGGTCTTACTTTACCTTGTCAACAATAGCCTTAAAAGCTTCCTGATTGTTAACAGCGAGGTCAGCGAGCACCTTACGGTTAATCTCGATACCAGCCTTGTGCAATGCACCCATCAACTGGCTGTAGCTCATATCATAAAGACGAGCAGCAGCGTTGATACGCTGAATCCACAATGCGCGGAAGTTACGCTTCTTGTTACGGCGGTCACGATAAGCATAAGTCAAACCCTTCTCATAGGTATTCTTTGCTACCGTCCAAACATTTTTACGGGCACCATAGTAACCCTTAGTCTGCTTCAGAATTCTTGTTCTCTTTGCTTTTGAAGCAACATGATTGACTGATCTTGGCATAGTTTTTCTTTCCTTTTAATTTGTTTGACTAATGAATTAACGGAGATTGAGCAAGTCGCGTACCTGCTTCAAGTTTGTACCATCCACGAGCGTCTGGTGAACAAGATTTCTCTTCTGTTTCTTTGTCTTCTTAGTCAGAATGTGACTGTGGTAAGCGTGATGACGTTTAATCTTACCAGTACCGGTGAACGTGAATCTCTTCTTTGCGCCGGAATTTGTCTTCTGTTTTGGCATTTTTAAAATTTTAAAATTGTTATTTATATTCATCTGTGGCAACGTATATACCAGGACGTTACGCACAGGGTGCCCATTCGCCCCCTCTTACCGAGGAGACAGCCCAACGGGCGTTAGTCAATATTCAATTTCTTCAATGCATCAGCACCATTCTTAGCGTTGGCAAATAAGCCGCCATCCGTCTTTGGCTCCTCGCTGACAGCTTCCAGCACTTGCCTTCGCACCAGCCTCTGCCTCCTCACGGTCGCGCTTCTGCTGACTCTTCTTGGCAACACCTGCCTCTTGGGTGCAAGATAGAGGAACATCTTCTTGCCCTCCAGCTTCGAGGCTGCTCTACCTTTGCAAGCTCCTCAAGATCGTTGGCGAAACGAAAGCAACAACACCTCGCCCTGCTCCTTAAACAGAATCGAGACGACCACGGAAGAACACGTATGCGCGTACCTTATTACCTGCATTGAGGAACTCCTGCGCATGCTTGAGCTTAAACTTATAGTCATGCTCATCCGTCTGAGGGACAAAAACGAATCTCCTTTCACCTCCTGCTTCACCTGCTTCTGCTTCATCTCCTTCTGATGCTTCTTCTGCTGGTAGAGGAACTTAGAATAGTCGATGATACGACAAACCGGTGGCTGTGCGTTAGGAGAAATCTCCAACAAGGTCAACTCCCTCTTTTTGAGCCAATTCCAACGCTTTTCGCGTAGGCATAACCTCAGCTCCATTATCACTTACCACACGTACTTCCCGAACGCTGAATCTGCTCATTCACGCGGTACTTCATTTTCATTTTGTCATTCTTCATTCAACTATTTTTAAAGTGTTTAAATTCGCTAAACGCTGCAAAAGTTACTATTTTCCAACCGATTAACCAAGCGTTTTTACTTATATTTTGATAGAAGAAGACAGCAACAACACACCACAGCAACCAGCCCAACCAGCCTCACCCCAACCCCTCTCCGAGTGGAGAGGGGAGTGAAAATGATGTTATCCCTATATGTCAGATAATGCTTTGCGATAATAAGCACACAGAATAAGCAAAGCAGGGATCACACACACAGAATAAGCAAAAAGCAGGGTATCTCAGTGCTTACTCCCTCTCCAATCGGAGAGGGGTTGGGGAAATGAGCTGGTTGGGCTGGTTGGGGTGAGGCTGTGTTGAGGCTTTTTCTTCTCATACAGCTCGACATACTCAGCGTTGTAGCAATGGCAGTGAGCACAGAGATAATCACATTAAAGTTGTTTTCCATTTTCGTTTTCATACTTTTTGATGAATTTATTAATTTTTTTGAACTTTGAACTTTGAATTATGAACTCTGAACTTTGAATTATGAACTTTGAACTTTGAGATTAGAACTCTGAACTTTGAATTATGAACTTTGAACTTTGAATTATGAACTTTGAACTTTGAATTATGAACTCTGAACTTTGAATTATGAACTTTGAATTATGAACTTTAGGGTATCCACTAATCCTCCCTCTCCATTCGGAGAGGGGTTAGAAAATGAGCTGGTTAGGATGAGGTCAGGTTGGGGGCTGTGCTGGTTGTGAGACTTTTTCTACCCTCCAACCACGGGTCCCTCAGAATCACCACCACCCTCTGGCTGCGTTTTCCTTCTCCCCTTCTTACTCTCCTTGATAGACTTGTCGTACTTCTCGTACTCACGCAGGTGAACAGATTGCTTCAAACGAGCCGTCGTCAACAGACCAGACGCCCTTGCACGCAAGTGAGGTTTGTAAATATGCTTCGCAGGATTGAAGTCCGCCAATTTCTCTGCACCCTGACTGCGGATGCCTGCCGAGAAGATAGCCAAGTCAGGGATTTTCACTGCCACACCCTCCAGTACCAACTCGCGGATGCAAGCCACCATATCGGTCAGCACATCAGCAATAGCACCCATAGAATAAGGCGTGTTATGGGCGAACATATACTCCGCCAACTTCTCCAAATCGTAGGTCTGAGTGACCACCGCACGCATATGCCAATATCCCTTATGACTTACTGGTCTTGTGCTTGTCTTGATAAATTTTGTAATGAATCATAGTTTTTATTTTTGAATTGTGGTGTGAATTGTACGAGGGCGTCTGCCTCCGTGGATTCCCTTGTTTCCTAAAGGAACTCTGTGTCCCTCGGCTTTTTGTGCCATCCATGCATTCTGTGTCAAAAAAGTTCCAGTATTTCGGTGCAGAAATCTTAAACACAGAGTGCACAGACGTTTACTGCCAGGGAGACTACACGGAGTACCTAAAGGTACAGATCCACAAACTTTTTACAACAACTCGTCCTTTCGTCAACCCTACCTAATCATAATTTTGAACTTTGAACTTTAGAATTATGTTTTTGACCTTACTAACGCTAATCTTTACGTTTAAAAGAACTAACCTTTGCGTCTAAGAACGCTAATCCTTACGTTTAAGAGCACTAATCTTTTTGCGTTTAAGAATTGCTATCATCACGATTGGGGTATCTCTAATCCTCCCCTCTCCACTCGGAGAGGGTTGAAAGTGAGGCTGGGGTGAGAGCTTTTTCTTTTTCTTTTGCAAAGTTAATCACGATTCCCTCAAAAACCAACATTTTTCCGGGGTACACGAGCAGCAAGTTCTGTAAAAACATCTACAACCGACTGTCCCACAGAAAGATAGCCCAAAACACGACTGTGCGACGAGGAGGAAGTCTCACCTCACCTGCCTCCGCAACAGCAAGACCGAAAAACACAGAGGCTGACAATGCAGAAGAAAGATTGCAATCACACAAATCATAAATCACAAAATCATAATAAGGAATTTCAATATAAAGAAAATGAAATCCCATATAATATAATACCTTATTATTAATAATAACATATAATGTAAGAACTTTATAACAGTAATAATGAAAAGTCCTTAATATGATTGTGTGATTCGTGTGATTTGTGATTTTCTTCTCTTTTGTTAACAACATAAAATATTTATTCAGTATATTTGCAAAGTCAATCCTGAAGCCGCCAGAAAACACAACCGCAGTTGTTACCCTGACGACTTGCAGAACTGTGAAAAAACTGTTTATAACGAAACTGACATCTTTACTGAAAATCATAAAAACAACGACAGAAGAATGAAAGGATTTGCCCTTTACAACTATATGTTCGAGAAAATCACCAACGACGACATCTTTAACGACGAGGAACAGAAGCAGGAAATGAGAGAACTTCACCCGTCGGCAGGAGATGCCTCGATGATGTGCTGGTTGACGACTACAACAAAGAACGATGTATTCGCTTCGAAAACACAAGAGGGCACGGAATATCTCACCACTTCTCCTGAACCCCATCAAGGAAGAAGGTGTCTACGTGCTGCGGATTCTCAAGAACTGCCGTGGCACGCGACACGATGAAAACTTCAAAGTCGATTCCGCTGACGACTATCGCAGCTGTATCATCATCATCGACAACCGCCCTGGTTACAGCTAATTGCGATTGAGAACGCAACCTCTGCGCTTCCAGTCGCTCGAAACCGTCGAGGCGCATCATCGAGCGCACGCTCTCACGCATCATGGCACAACGCTTTCGCTCAAACTGAGCATTAAGAACATCTAGACGCATCCCGCTTCTGGAAGATTGCTCAAGACAAAAAGCTATCGAGAGACTTTCGCAAGTGGAATTCACATGGCCAAAACCCAACCTTGAACGCCTTGCAAAAACGCTTCGAGTTCATACAGGGAATCCGACCAAGGACACTGAGTCCGCAGTGACACTCGTCACCGATGCAGGCGCAGGAAAAAGCGTGAGGCTCAACCCCGACGATCAGTGGACAAGAGACGTCGTGCGGGCGGCAAGCAACATCGGTGGCGAGCTTCTACGCCTCACTCCCAACGGCAGCAGGCGTAAAATAAACGTCGGAAAGGACTGCTACAAATTCATCAGCTCGACGATGCTACGCTGGTAAAATGAGCCCCGACAATCCACCTCTGTCAAAAGACCGCTTGGCTGCATTGGCGAGACAAAATTGAACAAAACGCACTGGAAAATGGAAATCCTGACAGACTATGACAATGAAGTCTACAAGACGCAGGTAATGAACTCACCAGAGGGTTCGCTCTTTAAACAATGGGCATCGCCACTAAACCGCCTGCAAAGAGAGAGGAGAAATCTCTGTGATGGACATCTAGCAAACGAGTACACAATGCATTGAAAAAACTCTACCAAGCAGGGGAAATAAAATTGACGAAATCCCCTTTTATCTACACCTCATTAATCAAAAGTGTAGCATTATCAAGCAGGGACGAAACACGCTTCAATCGCACAAGAGCTGAAGCTGAAGCGTCAGCACAACTCAGTATGACCGTAACAGCCACAGAAGTCTGAATTATATTCAACCTGGACACGAGCAGGATCCTGTAAGTGAGAACGATGAGTGTCGTACTGAAATAATGAACGAAATAGGAAATCCGCTTTCGATAAGTATGCTGGACTCTTCTTCTCTCAGAAGACTAACATTTATGGTGAGAAGATTGTCATTGATAGCTATAACCCTTTCACTGCAAAAAGATGCAAACTCACCCCACCCTGCAGAAGGAGCACGCAGAAAAGAAAGTCCTAACAACTCTCTTTTGATAAGACAAGGGCTTAGAACAGCTCTTTGGCAGCTCCGACTACGAAAATCTAAAGCTATGCTGAAAACATCTGCAACGACGACACCCTCCTCGCCCGCTTCGAGATGACAATGCCCAACGCCAGCCGTGGGGAATAAACAAGAAGATGGCTCTGAACATCGCCCTCTTCGTAAAGCTCCAAACCTTACCGACATCACCATGAACGCCATCAACAAAGCCATCGGAGGAGGCAACAACAACACCTATCTCACCCACCACCGCCCTAACAACAACGAACGCAATGCCCTGGCATTACCAGCAAAGAATATGACGCCATACGTGGGGTTGTTGAGGGTGTGTGTAGGCGTGCCACGGTAGAATGGAGAGATATGCAGAATATTAAAACACCCCTCCGACACTCTATGGTGAAACATTAAACGTCAAATAATGATTTTCTCAGATTTTATTTTGTATCTTTGTAACATCAATCGTCGAGTTCTACTACTTGGATTTTTGCTACATTTAGATAGTACTATACAATAATTTTGACAACTACCAGTGAATCAAGGTTTTTACAAGTTGAGTAAATCGCGTATTGTGAAATAAGAACGCATTACAGAAATAATATATCTGACACAAACATTTAAATAAGGACACATCGCTTCTTTTGGCAATTAAAATCGTATGCGTTAAAGACATGAGAATTATGAAGAAAAACTTATTATAGACAATATTGGTCCCTATAGATCATGTTGAACTTGACTTAAAACGCGTTAATGTCATTATTGGTCCTCAAAGTGCAGGAAAAAGTTGCATTTGAAGATTGCATGTTTTCTGCGCATGGGCTGAAAAGAGAATACAGCTGGAACAAGACGACAATAGTTTTGCAGACCCAGCTTTTATAAAAAGAATTTTAATCGATTTCCATAAATTAGGGGCTTCTTCGTAAGGGTAATGGTGCTAGTTCAGGTATGAAACTAATCATCTATGCGGATCCAGTACGAATTTGACAAGGATGAAACTGCCTTTAGTTGGGGTTGGGTCAAAAGCAGGTCGTTGGAATTACAAAGAGCTCGTATTTCTTATATTCCTGCTGAGCGAAATGTTATAGCAGCTATCCCTAATTGAGCTTGAAGTGTCTATGAAATATAACATATTCGTAACTTTGTAAGCGATTGGATGCTGACAAGGACGTTCTATACTCAACAGAACAAACTGAACGTGCTCGGTCTTGGTGTGCAGTATTATTTTGACAAACAGACAGAGGCAAGATTATATCGAACTGGAGAATGGTAAAGTCCTGCAATTCACAAATGGGTCAGAGTGGTATTCAGTCGTCAATTCCAATGTTGGTCTATCTTGGCTACCTATTTGAATATCAGTATAAGCCTGGACAGTATGGCTAAAGATAGCAGTTGACGCAGAGAATGAAATAATACTGGATCACATTTACAAAAAGAAACGGTATAACCATGGGTTGAAAGCCGTATAAAGAGACTAACTCTTCATATATCAGGGAAGATTGGTATGGGAGTAAGAGCTTTCAAGTCCGAAGAAGAATATAAAGAATGTAAAAGACTTTTTCAGCATATACCAAGACATGTAGTTCAGACATTTATCTTGAGGAGCCAGAACAGAACCTCTTTCCTAAGACCCAAAGTAAAACCAATCTATGAGCTGTTGGAAAATAGTAAAAACATGAAGACAGCATTTTCATAGCAACTCATAGTCCGTATATACTTTATGCATTGAATAATGCAATGTTAGCTTATCACGTAAAGAACACTGTCATTGATGAAATGAAAGATGAGATTTCATGCTGAAAGTATGCGTACGACCCAGAGAATGTTTCAGTTTGGCAGATAGATAAGGGGCATCTTGTTGGTAGTGGACGACAAGAACTCCACAATACAAGACTCTAAATACTTGATCCAGAAAGAACTTCTTTAACACTATCATGGGTGAAATAATGGATGACTTCAATAATATGCTTAATTTCTATGAATAGTAAGGTATTTTCTGACGATTTGATTATCATTGATTTCACAGAGTATCATCAAAGACATCCTAAGGAAAAAGTACCCTCTAACGGGGTTCATTTTTACGACACAGCCTGATCAACAGATTGGGTGCGTTCTGTATCCTGAACCTAACAAACTTCCCTTTGAGGCTATCAATCTGGAAGCTAATCCAGGACTTGTAACGGATGAACATGAGTCAGCCTGTTAAACAGTGTGAGTGCATCTGCTGCGCACAAGAGAGAAAGGTAAAAGATGGGATTACTGTTAGAACTGAAGTACTGTGCTGAGAAAAATATTCAAAGAATATGCAAAATGCATTTATAAAATTAGAGGAATGTCAAAAATTCTTAGATGAGAAGCAGTTCTTCCTGATGACCTCTATCGGATTTATTGGGCAATTTCCCATCCAGAGCATGACACAGTTGAACCTTTTGAAAACTTCATTAATGATCAAGACAGAGTATTAGGGATTAAATGAAAAGGGTATAAAACTTTTATACTGTAATGCCATTAGGATTCTTACCACAGAATATTTGGCTAAAAGTAAAAAGCCACGAAAAGTATCAATCACAGACATAATATCAATTGTAGCTATTTTCATAGCATCAAGTAATAGTAGTATTGAAAAAAACTTTAAGAGAATATAAAACCCTGCTGACAAACACGAACTTGTAAAATTAAAACGACTTCTCTTAAGCAATGAAAAAAGAACCATATCAGTACTCAAAATACCGAGTTTTTGATAGTTCTCAAAAACCCTAAATTCTGCTCGGACTATAACAATCTTAGTTTTGACACACACCTGTGACAAAGTCATATAACTCAGACTTAGCTTGGTAAAAACTATAAACTTTCTATAAACAAATTATAAACTTTCACATAACCTACTGACTATCAGTTTATAATTTTTGATAATAAAAGATAACTTTTTATAAGCCGTCTGTAAGGCTGAGATTCTTGCAAATGGCTCTACGCTATAACTTTTGCACCCACGTCACGTTCAGAATGAACCTTGGCGTGGGTTTCTCTTTCCGATTAGATGCGGAGTGATGGTCAATTCCGATTGTTCCATGCGCTGCACAAGGCGCCAGACACAAGGCACAGGGACGAAAAAGAGGTAAAGCCCACTGAAAATAAAGAATGTTTCACCCGAGCGGGTGGGCAGGAGAAATCTCATGGAGGTAAAGCTGCGCAGCGTTTCCCGTGCTTTCTCTTCTCACAACACTTGGGAGAATGAGAAAAGCATTACACACGACAACGTGTGCAGCAACAGCGCAAAGCAAAGCGCAGATACCCTTTTGATGAGAACACTATGATATGCGAGCTATTCAAACCAGAATACTTCAAGCGTTTGGACGAGCTGACCAATCAACTGCGCCCCTATCTATCAATGACGTGAAGACATTGCGGAGGGAGAAAGGGCTGTTCTTATCGGCAGAGGGAATGAAGAACGTAAAACGCACGTGGCTCTCATGCCCTCATTGCCATGACGATAGCACCGGAGAGCAGCGAGAGTCCGCTGAAAGTGCCTAGAGCATCTTCTTCAGATACCTCTCAGCAGCGAACACAGCAATATCCGTCTTCTGAATCAGCGTTAAAGCCTCTGTGAACAAGGTACTTAGAAAAGATAATTAAAGATTTTAAGAAACCGCAGATTACTTCTAAAAGTTGCAATCACGAATGAAGCGAGATAACTTTGCAAACATAAAAACAAAACCAATGGCAATGTTGCCTGCGGAAAAATATCATTATGAATCTTAAATTAAAGAAAGAGCTTTGTGGGAGAATATATCTCCTCCTTCGGAGGAGCTTGGGAGGCTTCCTCCGTAGATTCCTATGTTCCGCAAAGGAACTCTGTGCGCCCTCGGCTTTTTGTGCCATCCGTGCATTCCGTGTCAAAAATGAGTTCTATCATTTCGGTGCAGAAATCTTAAAACACAGAATACACAGACGTTTACTGCAAAGGGATTACATGGAGTACCTGAAAGGTACAAAGAATCACAGAACTTTTTGCTAACAACTTGTCAACTTGTTTACTTGTAAACTCATCAACTCAAAAAATAATCATCATTTTTAACATTGAATTATGAACAACATTTTTAAGATTACCGGACTCGGAGAAGTCCGCCCAGTACACCAATCAGAAAGGAATCACCTCACTGCCGTGACATCCAGCTACAGCAGCTTGGAGGTAAGTTTGCTGACCGATTCACATCAACCCTCTTTGATGCAGAGACGGAGAAAAAGAACTCGAAGTGGGTGCGCTCGTCGCAGCACAGCTCTACTTCTACACAACGGAGTATAACGACAAGGTGTTCCAGAACATGAGTATTTCAGAAATCCAGACAATCAATCAAAAAAATCATAAGAATATGCAGATCAAAAGTAATCATGAGTGATGCTGACTATCAGCGCATCATCGCCGCTAACGGCAAGAGAGTGAGAGGGTTCTATTGCAATGAACTCGCCACAGGAGTTTGATTTCCGTGCCTTTGCAGACTGAAACACCTTCAACGGCAACGCCCAACCGCATACTGAACATGAAGCACGGACGGGCTACAGTGGCACCCGACCGCGTCAGGCTCTACATCATGGTGAAACGCTCGGACGAGACAGCACCCGTTGACATCGTCTTCGACGAGAGCCAGCAGGGCAATCGACTTTCATGGAAGGCAGTCTGCTTTCATAGTGACAACACATCATGGGGTTGTTCCGACATCGCCCCTGACAGCATGCAGAACATCCCTTTTCCCAAATTCTGCCAACTAAAACGTTAACAAAATGTCTCGACTACATACAAAACATACGCTCACAACGCACCACCCCCTGCACACCCGATATCATGGACGTGGTGACACGCTCAACCATAGTAAACGACATCTGCGCTGAACTGCCGATTACCGCGAACAGATGCTGCGTGGCGAGATGAGCCGTGACGACTTTCGCAACGAGAAAGCCGAGTTGAAACGCCGTCTGCCTGCCTTCTGCTTCCACGCACACTTCAAGAACGGCCGTCGACTCTAATGCTGAAGCTATTCCTTCAGGGCTGTCCATTCTTGACATCGACCATATCCCTCACCAGAAACTTTCTACAACGAAAAGTAAAGGGGCGCACGCAAGAACTGGGCATACTACTGGTACACATGACACCATCGGCAGAAGCCTGCGCATCGTATTCACGCTCCCGCAGATGACCTTAGCGCAGGGGCAAAAGTGGCTTGCAGGGAAACTGGGGCTGAAAGATTTTGACGAAGCCTGCAAGGATTACGCACGCTGCTCCTTTGCCGTGCCATCCGATTACATCTTCTTCATCGACAAAGGAACAGTTGTTTGCCACACCAACGCACAGAAGACAGATACGGATACGATCTGAAACCGTAGCCACACCCTACTATCAAACCAGCAGACATCACACAGCCTACGGAGGAGACAGCCGCCACAAGCAACGCAAGCTGTTGAACTCAATCCCGATACGGAAGTTGCTCTTCGACGCCTTTGTGGCTGCATCAGGGCTTGACACCCACTGCACTCAACAACAAGGGGTACACGTCATAACTCTCTCGTGACACTGCTCTCAATGGGTATATGCCGATTACTGCCGCAGGAGCAACTCAAAGCCGTTATCAGACAGCGTATGCCGAATATTCACGAGAAGCCGACTGCTATCAATTAATCAAGGATTTCTACGAGAAATACACTAATACCAACCGCCCGATGTCGCTCCAACTGAGAAAAGATATACACGACTCGCTCAGAAACAAGGCTAACTCAACATCATCGTCGGAAAAACAACATTGAACTGTTTGAGGAAAAAAGAGAAACAGAGCAGCAAGCGGACTGCCTGCATCAACAACATCTTCAACACGCTGCCACCAGTATTGCGCAAGACACTCGAGGGTGTGCCAGCAAACATGCACATGCCCGTGCTCTGCGCTGTTCTCCCTCTGCTGCTGCCTACGCTGATGGGCGTACAGGTGAGATACTGTGACGGACAGCTGCACCGACTGAATCTGATGTCGATTATCGTCGGTCCACAGGCATCAGGCAAGAGTGTCTGCAAGTCGAAAGTCGACCTATGGATGAAACAGATGCTTGAAGACGACGCTCGTGCACGTGAGATAGAAGATAAATGGAAACAGGAAAAGAAACGACGCAAAGCCAAACGAAAGCACCTGAAGACCCTTGTGTGCTGATACGCTCGGTGCCCGTCACGATTAGCTGCTCTACGCTATTGAGACGCTTCAAAGAACTCACGTGGTCACACGCTCTTCTCCTTTGGCGAGGAACTCGACACGCTCCGCAAGATCGAACGGTGCAGGGGTCGTGGTCGCAGAAAGTATGACATCTATCGCCTTGCCTTCGACAACGGTGTGTGGGGTCAGGACTACAACTCAGATCAGGCCGAGAGCGTGTGGTTCCTGTAGCCTATAACTTTTTCCATCCTCGGCACGTACGGCGCACTAAAGAAATGCTTCAGGAGATGACATGTTGAGAAACGGATTGTCGTCGCGCATCTTTCATCGCCGAGATGCCTGATGCCACTTTTGCCCCTATGCCCGTCTATGGAAAGAGAAGTCGAGGGCTGTCGACTGACATCAACGCTGCTGTAACAACGCTGCGCGCCAGCCAGGGACTCATTGACACTCCCTGCTGAGACAAGCCATCGGGCGAATGGGTGGAACGAAAAGAATAGAAAGCTATGGCCGATGGTGACATCGTCAAAGGACACCTACTCGCAAACGTGCTGCTGTCATAGGCTTTCGCTGTGGAGTCATTGTCCCGTCTGCTGATGGGTGAAGAGAGCGAGACGATTCTGGAGTTTGCCCGACTGATAGCCGAATATATACTGGAGAAAACAATGTAACTCTTCGGTGAAACGCTGCTCTGTGAATATAAGTCAGCTGAACAGGAAATGACAAGGCAAACGAGAAACGGATGTATCTTCGACAAACTCCCACCAGTATTTACCTTCAACGACCTACAGAAAGAAAAGGGTCCACTGTTACCAGAAACGTAATCAACAATATCCTCTACCGATGGAAGAAAGAGCGGATGGATTGAAAAAGAAAGAGGACGACAAGTGGATGAAAACACCACTGGATAAATATAGAATGAAAAAGACTTTCTAATCGATCATCTGATATTTATTGTAATCTGGCAAAATCTCTAGTACAATCACACAAATCACAATCATCAAAATCACAAAAATCATATTACAAAACAGATTAAACACACACGCTCCAAAATCAGAACTCATGAATATATTACCAACCTAAAAAACTCACATGCAATGGAAATAAAAACTCATAAGAAAATATTACCAGAAACGAAATATACTATTGGACGCTTTGTATGTCAACAACCGTTTCTTTTCTCAGACTCCCTCGAACCGCCTTCATTACATCTGACAGAAACAGATGCGCATTGGGGAAACAATCCTAATTGCAAAAGTACAAGGGATACAGAGCTATCCCAACGAGGGCGTTACCGCATCCTCATCACACGCAGCCGACGGTTCGGACGATGGCTGCCGCTGCTGATGAATGTGAAGGGGCTTTGAGGGATAAGGATTCATGCAGGGTAACAAAGCCCGAAGATACGAAGGGGATGCATCCTCCTCGGTTTCAACCACCGCAAAGGCTATGTGCTGGACTCTACCCGCTGTGTGCTGACACTCGTTAAGATGATGACGGAGGCTATGGAAAAAGGAGAAAAAGGTGTTTGTGACGGTGAAGTAGCCTCACACCTCCAACCCCTCTCCGAGTGGAGAGGGGAGTGATTAGTGAGATACCCCACCAGTGACACTGTCATTCTGTCGTTTATTTCGTCATTCTGTCATTTTTGTTTTCATAGGCATATCATTTGAGATAATGGGTTACAGAATTAGTAAAAAGTAAGAAATAATCAGGGAGGCTGATGATGAAATAATTAGGTGATTGAAAAACGTCTGATTAGAAATGATTAGAGGAACGATAAGAAAATAAGAAAGGAGATTTGAAGAATGACATTTGATAAATTTACAATTAAAGCACAAGAGGCTGTTCAGAGTGCGATAAATATTGCACAGCGAAATGGGCAGCAAACCATTGAGCCAGTGCATATTTTGGCTGGTGTGATGGAAAAGGGAAAGGACGTGATTAATTACGTCTTCCAGAAATTAGGTGTGAACGCACAAGCTGTTCAGAGTGCCATTCAGAATGAGATGAGCCACTTACCGAAAAGTGTCTGGTGGTGAACCTTACTCTCTTCTGAAACCAATCAGGTAATGCAGCGCACGATGGATATTTCGCAGAAGATGGGCGATGAGTTTGTAAGCATTGAACCGATGTTGCTCGCTCTGTTGGCTGTAAATTCCACAGCAAGTCGGATATTGAAAGATGCAGGGTTGCACAGAGAAAGAAATGACAGCTGCAATTAATGATCTTAGACAAGGTCAGAAGGTGCAGTCGCAAAGTGGTGATGAGAATTATCAGTCGCTGCAGAAATATGCACGCAACCTTATAGAAGATGCTCGTGCAGGAAAACTCGACCCTGTGATTGGTCGTGATGAGGAGATTCGAAGAGTATTGCAGATTCTATCTCGTCGTACAAAGAATAACCCTATTCTCATTGGTGAGCCAGGTACTGGTAAGACCGCTATTGTTGAGGGTTTAGCAGAGCAGAATCGTTCGTGGTGATGTACCAGAAAAACTTGAAAGGACAAGCAACTCTACTCATTGGATATGGGTGCGATGTTGGCTGGTGCTAAATATAAAGGTGAGTTCGAGGAGCGATTGAAGAGTGTTGTTAAGGAAGTGATGCAGGCTGATGGTAATATCATCCTCTTCATCGATGAAATTCACACATTGGTTGGTGCTGGTGGTGGCGAAGGTGCTATGGATGCTGCAAACATTTTGAAACCAGCTTTGGCACGTGGCGAGTTGAGAGCTATCGGTGCAACAACACTGAATGAATATCAGAAATATTTTGAGAAAGATAAGGCGCTTGAGCGTCGTTTCCAAACAGTTATGGTGGATGAGCCAGACGAATTGGACGCTATCTCCATTCTTCGTGGATTGAAGGAGCGTTATGAGAACCATCACAAGGTTCGTATTCAGGACGATGCTTGTATCGCAGCTGTTAAAGCTTTCTGAGCGTTATATCTCAGACCGTTTCTTACCTGATAAGGCTATCGACTTGATGGATGAGGCAGCTGCAAAACTGCGTATGGAGCGTGATTCTGTTCCAGAGGAATTGGATGAGATTACTCGTCGTTTGAAACAACTTGAGATTGAGCGTGAGGCGATTAAACGGGAAGACGATACAGAAAAGATTGCACAACTCGACAAGGAGATTGCCGAACTCAAAGAGCAGGAACATAGTTTCCGTGCTAAGTGGGAAGGCGAGCGTGGATTGGTGAATAAGATTCAGCAGGACAAGCAAGAGATTGAGCAGCTCAAGTATGAGGCTGATCGTGCCGAGCGTGAGGGTAATTACGAGCGTGTTGCAGAGATTCGTTACTCTCGTTTGAAACAACTGGAGGATGATATCAAGAATATTCAACAGCAGTTGCAAGACAACGCAAGGCGGTGAGGCAATGGTGCGTGAGGAAGTTACTGCGGATGATATCGCTGAGGTGGTAAGTCGCTGGACGGGGCATTCCTGTCACACGAATGTTACAAAGTGAGAAAGGATAAAGTTGCTCCACTTAGAGGATGAGCTGCACAAGCGTGTCATTGGTCAAGACGAGGCTATCACCGCCGTTGCAGATGCTGTTCGTCGTTCACGTGCTGGGTTTGCAAGACCCAAAGAAACCTATTGCTTCCTTCATCTTCTTAGGGTACAACGGGTACAGGTAAGACTGAGTTGGCAAAGGCATTGGCTGATTATCTTTTCAATGACGAGTCTATGATGACGCGAATTGATATGAGTGAGTATCAAGAGAAGTTCAGTGTAACTCGACTCATCGGTGCGCCTCCTGGATATGTAGGCTATGATGAGGGTGGCCAGTTGACTGAGGCTGTACGCCGCAAGCCTTACTCTGTTGTTCTCTTTGATGAGATAGAGAAGCACATCCAGACGTATTCAATATTCTTTTACAGGTATTGGACGATGGTAGATTGACAGATAATAAGGGTCGCACGGTGAACTTCAAGAATACAATCATCATCATGACGTCTAACCTTGGTTCGCAATACATTCAACAGCAGTTTGAACATCTTAACGATACGAATCGTGAGGAAGTGATCGACAAAGGCAAAAGTTGCAGTGATGGATATGTTGAAGAAGACGATACGTCCAGAGTTCCTCAATCGTATTGACGAGACTATCATGTTCTTGCCATTGACAAAAGGAGCAGATTGGTGGTGTTGTTCGTTTGCAACTCGAAAGAGTTAAGGAGATGTTGGAACCACAAGGTATCAATCTCGAATGGACCGACCCAGCCATCAACTATCTTTTCAGATGTTGGCTACGATCCAGAGTTTGGTGCACGACCCGTCAAAGCGTGCTATCCAACGTTATGTATTGAACGACCTCAGTAAGTCATTGCTTGCAGGTACTGTCAATCGTGACAAACCAGTAGTCATCGATTGCTTTGGCGAGGGCTTAGTATTTAGAAACTAGAAAGGACTGTATTTAAACCGAAAAAGGATGTGTTCTGGCACATCCTTTTTAATTACATGTAATTTGCTTGGTTATAAACGATCCTCAGATTCAATCCCTAATAAAGGAGCGTCTAATGGCAGACATTAAACAAATTATTTCAATATTGAGAAAATCATGGGATGAAGATTGAGAGAATGCATATTTCACCTTATATTATATAAAAGAAATTAGGGCTGTAAACCTTGTTTTACCAAGATTCACGCCTAAATACCAAAACAGAAAGTATCTACTTGCGCTTTATTCTTCCACTGCTGCTTGTGCCGCTGCGAGTCTTGCGATTGGCACACGGAATGGAGAACAGCTAACGTAATTGAGCCCTACATGATGGCAGAACTTGACAGAACTTGGCTCACCACCATGCTCACCGCAGATACCACACTTGAGGTTCTTGCGTGTCTTACGTCCCTTCTCAACAGCCATTTGAATCAACTGACCAACACCCTTCTGATCGAGAACCTGGAATGGGTCAACATCAAGAATCTTCTTTTCCAAGTAGCTTGGCAAGAAGCTAGCAATGTCGTCGCGGCTATAACCGAAGGTCATCTGTGTTAAGTCGTTTGTTCCAAAGCTGAAGTATTCTGCCTTTTGTGCGATGAGGTCGGCAGTTAGAGCAGCACGAGGAATCTCAATCATCGTACCCACCTTGAATGGAACCTCTACACCTTCTTTCTTGAAGAGCTTATCAGCAGTCTTACGAATGATGTGCTCCTGTATATCAAGCTCATTTACGATACCAACCAATGGAACCATAATCTCTGGCATTGGGTTAAAGCCTTCCTTCTTCAACTGGATAGCAGCACCGAGGATAGCCTTTGTCTGCATGGCTGTAATCTCTGGGAATGTATTGCCCAAACGACAACCACGTAGTCCTAACATTGGGTTATGCTCTGACAGAGAACTTACACGGCTCTGGATGAACTGAACGCTTACACCCATCTCTTGAGCCATAATCTCTTGACCCTTTAAATCATGAGGAACGAACTCGTGCAATGGTGGGTCAAGCAAACGAATGTTTACTGGCATACCATCCATACACTTCAAGATACCATAGAAGTCTTGTTTCTGATAAGGCAATAGTTTATCGAGAGCCTTCTCACGATCCTCTGTGCTATCAGCGAGAATCATCTCACGCATAGCCTTTATCTTCTCATTCTCGAAGAACATATGCTCTGTACGACAAAGACCGATACCAACAGCACCAAAGTTGCTTGCAACCTCTGCATCGTGTGGAGTATCAGCATTGGTGCGTACAACCAATTTACTATACTTCTTACAGAGATTCATTAACTCGGCAAAGTCGCCAGTTACCTCTGCTGGGCGTGTCTTCACTTCACCTGCATAAACCTCACCAGTAGAACCATTTAATGAGATGTAATCACCTTCACGAATGATTGTTCCATCAATCTCAACAGTACGAGCCTTGTAATCAACCATAATTGCACCTGCACCACTGACACAGCACTTACCCATACCACGAGCAACAACTGCTGCGTGTGAAGTCATACCGCCACGAGCTGTCAAGATACCTTCTGCTGCTGACATACCTGCGAGATCCTCTGGAGAGGTCTCAATACGCACCATAATTACTTGGTGACCATCCTCATGCCACTTTGTTGCATCATCAGCAAAGAATACTACCTGACCGCAAGCAGCACCTGGTGAAGCTGGCAAGCCACGTGTCAATACATGTGCTTGAACGCGTGCTTCCTTATCGAATACTGGGTGGAGAAGTTCATCAAGTTTATTTGGCTCACAACGCAAAAGAGCTGTCTTTTCATCAATCTCACCTTCGTGAAGCAAGTCCATGGCTATCTTCACCATTGCAGTACCTGTGCGCTTACCATTACGAGTCTGTAGGAACCAGAGTTTACCCTCTTGTACGGTGAACTCCATATCCTGCATATCGTGGTAATGCTTCTCCAACTTATCTTGAAGAGCATACAACTGGGCGTATAACTCAGGCATAGCTTCTTCCATTGAAGGGAACTTCTTGCGACGGGTTTCTTCGTCAATATTCTGCTGCTCTGCCCAATGCAATGAACCTTCTTTTGTTATCTGTTGTGGTGTACGGATACCTGCTACAACATCTTCACCCTGTGCATTGATAAGATATTCTCCATTGAAACAATTCTCACCAGTAGCAGCATCACGAGAGAAGCAAACACCTGTAGCTGATGTTTCACCCATGTTTCCAAAGACCATTGCCATAACTGTAACGGCTGTGCCCCATTCTTGTGGAATGCCCTCCATCTTACGATAAAGAATAGCACGCTCATTCATCCAAGAATCAAACACGGCGCATACTGCACCCCACAGCTGCTCCATTGGATCGTCAGGGAAGTTACGACCTGTTTGCTCTTTAATAGCATTCTTAAATAAAGTCACCAGTTGCTTCAACTCTTCAACCGTCATTTCGTTATCGAGTTTGATACCACGCTGTGCCTTTACTTGCTGTATAATAGCCTCAAATGGGTCAATATCTTCCTTATTTACTGGTTTCATGCCTAATACGACATCACCATACATCTGTACGAAGCGACGATAGCTATCGTAAGCGAAACGCTCATTGCCCGTCTTCTTTGCCAATCCCTCTACAACAACATCGTTCAAACCAAGGTTAAGGATTGTATCCATCATACCGGCATTGATGCACGTGCACCAGAACGTACACTCACTAAGAAGAGGATTAGAAGGGTCACCAAACTTTGAGTTCATTAAAGATTCTACATGCTTAACGCTATTCTCAACTCTCTGATTTCAATAAACCAACAACTGTCTCTTTTACCTTTCTCAAAAATACTCGTTACATACATCGGTAGTAATGGTGAAACCTGGAGGAACAGGAACACCGATAAGATTCATTTCTGCAAGATTAGCTCCCTTTACCACCGAGGAGATTTCTCATATCAGCCTTACCTTCTGCCTTACCATTACCGAAGGTATAAACTCTTTTTTTCGCTCATAATTATAATTGATAATGTATTTTAGTTATTTATCTCTACGTGCAAATATACCAATAATTAGGTAAAGTGACAAACTTTTTCAATGAATAATGTAATCTCTACCTTACATTTTTCATCTTGTTAGCGAACACACATACACAATAAAGATAGGCACAACGATGCATACTAGATTTTTTTAGTAACTTTGCAGCCAAATACAAAACAATTTATGAGTAGAAAGAGAAAGCCATTTCCTATATTTGAGAATGTCACTATAGAGGCAGTTGCTGCCGAAGGAAAGTGTGTTGCACACGTTGAAGACAAGGTTGTCTTTGTTCCATTTGTTGTTCCTGGTGACATCGTCGACTTGCAAGTTCGGAAGAAGAAACGTAGTTATTGCGAGGCTACCGTCATTCGATTTATCAGCAAGAGCAATGTGCGTGAAGAACCTATGTGCGAACACTTTGGTATCTGTGGCGGATGTAAATGGCAGAACTTACCTTACAGCGAACAATTAAAGGCAAAGCAGCAGCAGGGTTTACGATCAACTGAGCCGCATTGGAAAGGTTGAGCTTCCCTGAGTTCCGACCCTATCATGGGTTCTGTCCACACAAAGGAATATCGCAATAAACTAGAGTTTGGTTGTGCTAATAAACGTTGGTACACCGCCGAAGAATTAGCTGCATTACCAGAAGGTGTCGGGCTTTCAGGTGGTGCCATTGGATTCCATATAACGGGCAGCTTCGATAAGATTTACCCTATTGAGAAGTGCTGGCTCATGGATAATCTTTGTAACGAGATACGCAATGATATTCGTGACTATGCTTTAGAAACGGGGATGACATTCTATGACATTCGCGCTCAACATGGTTTATTACGCGACCTCATGCTTCGTAACTCTAATACGGGTGAGTGGATGTTGCTCGTACAATTCCATTACGATGAAGAGGGAGATGACGAGCGAGCAAAAGCTCTCATGCAGCATATTGCTGAGAAATTCCACAAATAACCTCTTTTTCTATGTCGATAATCAGAAGGGAAACGATACGTTCAACGACTTTAGAACTAACGCTTTATAAAGGTAATGACCATATCTTTGAAACGATGGAAGACCTGAAGTTCAAGGTGGGTCCAAAGAGTTTCTATCAAACGAACACCGAACAGGCTTATCATCTTTATTCTGTTGCTAGAGAATTTGCCAATCTTACGGGAGATGAGCTTGTTTACGATCTCTACACAGGAACGGGAACAATAGCCAACTTCGTTGCTAAGAAAGCTCGTAAGGTGATTGGTATCGAGTATGTTCCCGAAGCGATTGAAGATGCAAAGGTCAATTCCAACGTCAATAACATTGATAATACGCTCTTCTATGCTGGCGATATGAAAGATATTCTCACCGAAGAGTTTATCCAAAAGCATGGTCGCCCTGATGTTATCATCACTGACCCACCACGTGCTGGTATGCATCCTGACGTTGTTAACGTCATCCTCGGAGCAAGTCCTAAACGAATTGTTTACGTTAGTTGTAATCCAGCAACACAAGCACGAGATTTAGCTTTGCTTGATGCAGATTATAAGGTAGCCGCTGTTCAACCCGTTGATATGTTCCCCCACACCCCACACGTTGAGAATGTTGTGCTATTAGAAAAGCGATAATTATACTCGAATATAGAAGAGCCTCCTTTCTTTCCGAAATGGAGGCTCTTCTCGTATATTAGAGGTATCTCATCTTGTTAAATAAAAACAAAACATCAATTGGTTTAAATAAAAAACTATATTTGCAAACCACTAAAACTATTATTATTAACTAAGCTGTTATTCATTATGAAAATCATTAACTATCTGATGGCAACACTTTCTCCTTAGCAACAATGCTGGCATGTAGCAATCATTCAGAGATTCAAAGTCCTATTCCTACTTTAACCAACTCTACGAATACAGGATGTAAAAACAAGCCCCACTTTAGCTAGAGTAAACAATCTATCAGGTGGAGAAGAGAAAGAGTATCTTGCTTTAAAAGCATTAGGTAGAAGGAAAGATGACTCTCGAACACATAATGCAACACTGGCATGCGATGCCTAATCAAAACCCAAATGAATACTGACGGGAGTAGCACTATAATATTGACAGAACAATCTACAGAAGACACAAATTGTACTTGCAAATACGACACTACAATACACGATCTCCAACTTAGTACCCAATAAGTATCACGTTATCTTAAAGAAGCAGGAAATCAATCGCAATGGTAAATCCTCATCGGATGCCACCGTCTACAAAGACTTCTACTTTAAATATTCCACAGCATTATCATCCGTTATTAATTTAAAGTAAATAGCATACCAACAACAACTACGATTAATTTATCAACATAAGAGAGTGTATCGCAGGGACTTAACCTGTGCGATACACTCTCTCTTCTCTAATCTAACGTCGTGATTAATGGGCTTATCACGTTGTCACAAGCTCAGCATGTTCAATAAAGATTCAGTATCTATCTTTCCAGCACAGATTATCCATTTGCTTCTAATTATCCAGTAGACTTACAAAAAGAGTGTCTATGGATTCAGCTAATATAATAAGGAGGAATCTCGTCAAACTAGGAAGCATCATCAACTGATAATACAAGTCCTGTCGCATAGATAGTATATATCCTAGTCATACTCTAAGTTAGAGTACGATATTATACACGTTTGTAACGAGTTATACGTTTGATAATTGATTATACACGTTTGTATAATTGGTTATACACGTCTGTATATTGATTATACACGCTTGTATAAAAGACTATTGATTAGTTATCATTGATAGGGATATATACTTATGATTGAGGTCTGATAGATAATATAACATCAGATTATACCAACCTTGTTATACAAAGGCTTTATCAGCTTTACAGTATATAGAATAAGGTAGGGAATGATTAGACGATGACATAGAGAGAAAACCAGGATATTATTTTGCACTTATCCGATAAAGCACTATCTTTGCAGCATTAATACTCTAAGTATCATTACAGCAGCTCTTATCTCACCTAAAATATACAATTTATGAGAAAAACAATTATCTTAGCAGCATTGATGTTTAGTAGCATCATAAGTTATGCGCAAGGGCAGAAGTGGATAAACAATGTAAAGTTATCTGGCTTCGGAATCGTTCAATATCAATACAATGGTATGCACAACAGTAAGACGAGCAAGTCGAACAGCTTTAATCTTCGATTAGGTCGTGTGTCTTTAGATGGTCGCATATTAGACGATTGGTATTGGAAAGCACAATTACAAGTAATGGCAATACTTCAACCTTGGGGGCTTCGCCTCGTGTAGTTGACCTCTTTGCCGAGTGGCAGAAGTACGATTATTTCCGTGTAAAGTTGGGACAATTCAAGAATCCATTTACATTCGATAACCCTATTCACCCTATCGATCAGGGCTTCATGAGTGTTGCACAAAGTGTATTGAAGTTAGCCAGTTTCTCTGACAGAGCTGGTGCGCACCCTTCAAATGGGCGTGATATTGGTATTCAAGTGCAAGGTGACTTCCTAAAGAATAATGCGGGGCGCAACCTTGTTCACTATCAGGTAGGAGTATTCAATGGTCAAGGTATTAATACTAAGGATGTTGACCAACAGAAGAATATCATCGGTGGTGTATGGGTTATGCCCGTTAATGGTTTACGCCTAGGATGGTTCGGTTGGACGGGTTCATACGCAAGAAAAGGCACATGGACTGATAATGCGGGTATCGTACAAAGCGGTGTACGCAAATTGCAGCAACGTCGTTATGCTTTCTCGGCTGAATATAAAGCGAATGATTGGACATTGCGTTCTGAGTATATCCATTCTACGGGTTATGCCTTTGCTAAGTCTTTAAGTAACACGGATGATGCAGCTGCAAAAGATTGCAACCTCAGTGCTGATGGTAATAAGGCACAAGGTGTATATGCACTGGTTATCGCACCTATCATCCCTAACAAGTTGCATGCAAAGGCAAGATATGATATGTATCAGCCTTCGGATGGCGCACAAAAGCAGCGTACTCAATATGATATTGGTCTTGATTATGAGTTTACAAAGAACTTAGCTTTGAGTGGCATCTATTCTTATGTACATGATAGATCACAACACGCACTACAGGCTAATCCTAATTATTCTATGTTTGATGTGGAATTAAGTTTCCGCTTCTGATAGACAATAAAATACGGATATGTTCGTACATGTCCGTATTTTATCATACCTTAGCAATCTATCCATAATGACTAAAGTGGATACTATAAGGAATACACATTAAAGAGAGAACCAAAAAGATGACAACTGAACACCATCACCAACATTCTAATCATAGAGCAGGCTTTCACAATAATGGATCTTCGAAAGCTGCACGCCGTAGACACAAGTTCAACCAGATAATGAAGTTCGTAGGAACAATCGCCGCTATTGGGATATTATACCTTGTGTGGTGGATATACAACAATTAGAAACCTTAGATCACATTACCTTTCTTTATGTACGATATGAAGATGATAGTGCGAGCCGTCATTATCAATGCGCATCATCTTATGTTGAAAGCTCTTTTTATTCGAAAGAGATAAGGCTACATGCCCCATTGTGCGACGCAAATTAATCTCAACGAGAGGATGCAACTTAAAACCAACGTCTCCCCTACTCCCATTAGCTACAATCATCATATCAACACCTAATGCTCCATAATAAATGCCTGTTAGCTGTTTCGACAGTAGAGTTTCTAACGTCTGTGCTATATTATTTAGCACTGGTATTGGAATATAGGCAGAGAGAGTTCTTGTTTAACTTCTTCTTTCTCAAGACTATTGCCTATATATGCCCCATTCATTGTATGGAACACTGATAGACCAACATAATGAACACCATCTTTATCCGCAATAAACTCCATCCCAAAGTCTTTCACCTTGTTATAATAAGGCTCAACCATAATACTCCCTTGCTGCTTGATAACGTTGTTTGCCCAATTAAATATTGCAGGTTCTGATCATTGTATCAATATAACGAACACCCCTCCCACTGCTACTCCATGGAGCTTTTATTACAGCCTTATCAATTTTCTCTAAAGAGAAGTAAGTTCTGCTACATTCCTTGCACAAAACGATTCACCTATTAATATATCCTCATCTAACAACTCTCGCAATTCACGCAAAACGTGTGAAGCATACTCCCGATTACTAAGTTCTCTAATTGCTGATAGTTTCTCATCCGTGGGTAATACGTTAGCTTTAATCCCTAATTGCTCCAACTGGAACTTGATTGCAGAATCCCAACCCCATGGCATTACTTCTGTCACTTCATCAATAATCTGTTCTATATTATCACTATCAATAAAATGAACTTGCTGACCATAACTCATAAAGCGTCGAGCATGGATTCGGGCAGAATTGACATTCTCTACTAAAATATAATCGCCATCTTTAGCCCATAGAACTGGCAAATAATCCAAATCATGCCTCATTTGCCTACCTGCATGGGGGCTGTAAAGTACTATTATCATAAGCTAATGCAATATCAGTGTTCCGGATTGAATATATGTAGTGTCATCGTACTTTTATTTTTTTACGTCATGCAAAGTTACATTAAACCAAATGCAATACAAAATAAATACCTTAAAATAACATTTTTTGCTATCTAGAGTTTGCAAATCAAAGAAATAATTGTAACTTTGCAAGTGCATAATACAAAAATAGGACAAGAACAAGATGGACGCATTCTTTCGTACTCACTCATACCTAGTGGAGCATACAAATGCCCCTGTTCGTCGTTGCCTCATGGATGAGATAGATTGGAACGACAAACTAATAGGTATCAAAGGAACAAGAGGCGTGGGAAAGACAACATTCTTGCTACAATATGCAAAGGAGCGTTATAGTTCTACAGACAAGCAATGTCTCTATGTAAATATGAATAACTTCTATTTTCAAAGTAGAGGAATTGCGGACTTCGCTGGAGAGTTTTATCGTAATGGAGGAAAGGTTCTGTTGATTGACCAAGTATTTAAGCAGCCCGATTGGAGTCGTGAACTACGGCGGTGTTATGATAATTACCCCAATTTACAGATTGTCTTTACAGGGTCAAGCGTGATGAGACTAAAAGAAGAGAATCCAGAACTAAATAGTATCGTTAAAAGCTATAATCTACGTGGCTTCTCCTTCCGAGAGTTTTTAAATTTACAAACAGGATTACAACTTAAGCCTTACTCATTAGAAGAGATTCTAAATAACCACGAGGAGATTACCAATCAAATCTTATCTAAAGTTAGTCCGACAAAGTATTTCCTTGACTATCTTCATCATGGTTTTTATCCTTTCTTTTTAGAACATCGCAACTTTTCAGAGAATCTTCTGAAGACGATGAATATGATGACTGAGGTTGATATCTTACTCATCAAGCAAATAGAGTTAAAGTATCTGACTAAGATAAAGAAGCTCTTTTACCTCTTGGCACTTGAAGGAACAAAAGCTCCCAACATCAGTAACCTTGCAAAAGAAATAAACACAAGTCGTGCAACAGTGATGAATTACATCAAAAATCTTACTGATGCTAGACTTATTAATTTGGTTTATCCTGTTGGACAAGAGTTCCCCAAGAAACCATCGAAGGTGATACTACAGAATCCAAATCTGATGTATGCAATCTATCCTATCCAGGTGGAACAGCAACAACTTATGGAGACTTTCTTTGTTAATACAATGCAAGAAACTTGTGTTATCAATGAAGGAGGAAAGCAAGGAACTTACATTGTCAATCAAAAAGCATAAAGTAAAGATATGTGATGCTGAGAATAATAAAATTCGATTCAGTAATGACACTATCTACGCAAAATATAATACTGAAGTTGGGAAAGATAACCAAGTACCACTTTGGTTAATGGGATTTCTTTATTAGAAAAAGACCAAAAAACATTATAAAAACAATTTTTCATTTAATAAATTTCAAAATGGCTAAAGAAAAAGAAGTTTATCACTTGTGATGGTAACGAGGCCGCTGCTCATGTGAGCTACATGTTCTCTGAGGTAGCAGCTATCTATCCTATCACTCCATCATCTCCTATGGCTGAACACGTTGACGAGTGGTCAGCACGTGGTCATAAGAACCTTTGGGGTCAGACTGTAAGCGTTCAGGAGATGCAGTCAGAGGGTAGCGCAGCAGGTGCCGTACACGGTTCACTGCAGTCTGGTGCTCTCGACAACCTTCACCGCATCACAGGGGTCTTCTCTTGATGATTCCTAACATGTACAAGATTGCTGGTGAACTTTTTGCCATGTGTATTCAACGTTTCAGCACGTACACTCGCAAGTCACGCTCTTTGTATCTTCGGTGACCACCAGGACGTAATGGCTTGCCGTCAGACAGGTTTCGCTATGTTCTGTTCAGGTTCTGTACAGGAGGTTATGGACCTCTCTGCAGTTCCTCACCTTGCTTCATTGAAGACATCAGTACCATTCATCAACTTCTTCGATGGTTTCCGTACATCACACGAGTATCATAAGATTGAGTGCCTTGATCAGGAAGATATCCGTCCATTGGTTGACGAGGAAGATGTTAAGCGTTTCCGCGATCGTGCAATGACTCCAGAGCGTCCAGTAGTTCGTGGTACAGCTGAGAACCCTGAGACATTCTTCACACATCGTGAGGCATCTAACAGTGCTTACGAGAATGTAGCAGAGGTTGTTGAGCACTATCTCGGCGAAATCTCAAAGATTACTGGTCGTGAGTATCACCTCTTCGATTACTATGGTGCTAAGGATGCAGAGAACATCATCATCTTGATGGGTTCAGCAACTGAGGCTGCTCGTGAGGCTATCGACTACTTGATGTCTCAGGGTAAGAAGGTCGGTATGATTGCCGTTCACCTCTATCGTCCATTCTCTGTTAAGCACTTGCTCGCTGCAGTTCCTAAGTCTGTTAAGCGTATTGCAGTACTTGATCGTACAAAGGAACCAGGTGCAGAGGGTGAGCCATTGTACCTCGATGTTAAGAGTGCATTCTATGATGTTGAGAACAAGCCACTGATTGTTGGTGGTCGTTATGGTCTTGGTTCAGCTGATACAACACCAGCTAAGATTATTGCTGTTTACAACAACTTAGAGTTGCCAGAACCAAAGGATCACTTCACAGTAGGTATCGTTGATGACGTAACCTTCACTTCTCTCCCAGAGGTTGAAGAGATTCCATTGGGTGGTGAAGGCATGTTCGAGGCTAAGTTCTATGGTTTGGGTGCTGACGGTACAGTTGGTGCTAACAAGAACTCTGTAAAGATTATCGGTGATAACACTGATAAGCACTGCCAGGCTTATTTCTCTTACGACTCTAAGAAGTCAGGTGGTTTCACCTGTTCTCACCTCCGTTTCGGTGATAGCCCAATCCGTTCTACTTATCAGGTAAATACTCCTAACTTCGTTGCATGCCACGTTCAGGCTTATCTGAACATGTATGACGTAACGCGTGGATTGCGTAAGAACGGTACATTCTTGCTGAATACAATCTTTGAGGGTGATGAACTCGTACACTTTATACCTAATAAGGTAAAGCGTTACTTCGCTAAGAACAATATTACCGTTTATTATATCAACGCAACAAAGATTGCTCAGGAGATTGGACTTGGTAACCGTACCAACACCATCCTACAGTCTGCTTTCTTCCGCATCACAGAGGTTATCCCTCTCGACCTTGCTGTTGATCAGATGAAGAAGTTCATCGTTAAGAGTTATAGCAAGAAGGGTCAGGATGTTGTAGACAAGAACTTCGCTGCTGTTGACCGTGGTAACGAGTACAAACAACTGGCTGTTGACCCAGCATGGGCTAACCTTCCAGACGATGAAGCTAAGGTTGACGATGCTCCAGCATTCGTTAAGGAACTCGTTCGTCCTATGAACGCACAGGCAGGTGACCTCTTGAAGGTTTCTGACTTCGTTAATCATGGTACCGTTGACGGTACATGGTCAGTTGGTACTGCTGCTTACGACAAGCGCGGTGTAGCTGCTTTTGTTCCTGCATGGGATGCTGAGAACTGTATTCAGTGTAACAAGTGTGCATTCGTTTGTCCTCATGCTTGTATCCGTCCATTCGTTTTGGATGAGGCAGAGAAGGCTGGCTTCAATGAGCCAACACTTGACATCCTTGCTCCAAAGCAGCTCAAGGGTATGCAATTCCGCATCGAGGTATCTGTTCTCGACTGTACAGGTTGTGGCAACTGTGCTGATGTTTGCCCAGGTAAGAAGGGTAACAAGGCATTGTCAATGACACAGTTTGTTGCAGGTGAAGAGGAAGCGACACGTCGTGCAGCTGACTGGAACTACCTTGTTAAGAACGTAAAGAGCAAGCAGAACTTGGTAGATATCAAGTCAAATGCTAAGAACTCTCAGTTTGCTCAGCCTTTGTTCGAGTTCTCTGGTGCATGTGCTGGTTGTGGTGAGACACCATACGTTAAGCTCGTTTCACAGCTCTTCGGTGATCGTGAGATGATTGCTAACGCTACTGGTTGTTCTTCCATCTACTCTGCTTCAGTACCTTCTACTCCTTACACAACTAATGAGGAAGGTCATGGTCCTGCATTCAACAACTCATTGTTCGAGGACTTCTGCGAGTTCGGTATGGGTATGGCAATGGGTAACAAGAAGATGCGTGAGCGCATCGTAGTGCTCCTTAGCGGTGCTATGGATGACGAGCATGTATCTGCAGAGTTCAAGGAAGCAGCTCAAGAGTGGCTTGACAACATGAACGATGCTGATGCTTCTAAGGTTGCAGCAGCTAAGTTGAAGCCATTAATCGAGGCTGGTGCAGCAAAGGGTTGTCCTGTATGTGCAGAGTTGAAGACCCTCGACCACTATCTCGTTAAGCGTAGCCAGTGGATCATCGGTGGTGATGGTGCTTCATACGATATCGGTTACGGCGGTCTCGACCACGTTATCGCTTCTGGTGAGGACGTTAATATCTTAGTACTCGATACTGAGGTTTACTCAAACACTGGTGGTCAGAGTTCTAAGTCTACTCCACTCGGTGCTATCGCTCAGTTCGCTGCTAAGGGTAAGCGTATCCGCAAGAAGGATCTCGGCTTGATGGCAACTACATACGGTTATGTTTACGTAGCTCAGGTAGCTATGGGTGCTGACAACGCACAGACCTTAAAGGCTATTCGTGAGGCTGAGGCTTATCCAGGTCCATCACTCATCATCGCTTACTCTCCATGTATCAACCATGGTTTGAAGATTAAGGGTGGTATGGGTCGCAGCCAGGCTCAAGAGGCTAATGCTGTTGCTTGTGGTTACTGGCACCTCTGGCGTTATAACCCACAGTTGGCAGAAGAAGGCAAGAACCCATTCTCTCTCGACTCTAAGGCTCCAGATTGGGACAAGTTCCAAGAGTTCCTTCACAGTGAGGTTCGCTTCCTCTCTGTCCTCAAAGCTTATCCAAACGAGGGTCAAGAGCTCTTCAAGGCTTGTGAAGATATGGCTAAGCTCCGTTACAAGAGCTATGTTCGCAAGACCAAGGAAGACTGGAGCGAAGAGGCATAAAACCTTCTTTGAATAATGAAGATATAGAGTTAATTACACTATATAACACTTTAAAAGAGGAGTTTCTCTATGATAGAGAAAACTCCTCTTTTTCATTCAACATAACTTGTTGCTTATCACGACCATTCAACCGATTCATAAAGAACTCTCTAAAATGTTCGCGAACAAACAAAAAATTGTTCGCGAAGAATTTCGATTTTGTTCGCGAACAATTTGGAGATTGTTCGCGAACTCTTTTTTGCGTTTCTTATTGCACCTTTCTTACTATTCGTTTTCAATAATCTTTCGAGCCTTCATTCTTCAACTAAATACGCATTGCGTGTCCGTGACAATATATACTTTCGTGCCCCACGAAATGTACTATTGTGCCCCATATATACTCGCACATATTAACTCGAACTCGGGATAAGAGAAGTCTGTAAAAGTTGGTAACCTCGTTGTATTCTTGTATCTTTACAGCTGAAAATCAAAATATTACCTGTATTTCTTCATAATGTATTTTCAGCCTTGGAGTCTCAATTACTTCATTGATTTCAAACCCGAGCTTTCTCATAAATTCTCTTTGCTTTTTGGTTGAAATCAAAGACTGTAAGGGAAAATACTTTTAATATTATCATCCTCAAAAAGAAATCTATAAATCTTTTTAGTGCCACTGTGCCAAAACCCAATCCTAGTTTTTCCGGGGGCTATTATAAATCTACCTAGTGTATGTTCTCCTTATCAACTCGTACTTCTTGTATCATTCCGATAAATTCCCCTTTTGTTGAATATCGAAAATACATTCTCCAACTCCTGTATTTTGCCATAGTTCAACGGGTAAGAGATTTTGAGACCCATCCATTGCTCCTGAAAACTCTTTTCCTTGTTTATTGGACCATTCACATAAAAAGCAAGACATTGTCTTTATTTATTCCCTTTTCGATGCTAATATCCTTCATCTCGTTAAAAGTTTCGGTTATATTGCAAAGATATACAAATTGCTTGAAACACAAGTATCGCTTTGCCTTTAATACTATCACTGCAATGTAGGTATATCTGTTCCACATAGGTATAGGCGTTGTATCCCTGACAGAGTTATTAGCTTCTTAGACTTACTTGCAAAGAATCAAATAAAAAATATGGTATCAAAAGCTACTTAAAGTATGCCTTTGATACCATATTATTTTATAATAAAATGCTATTATCTTATTCTATCAGCTGCTCTTACCAAAGCCTCATCGGCAAGAATAGCATGACGAGCCAACCATAAAAGTATAAATGCAATCAGTGGCAGACATGCTGCAAATTCTATATGGAAAGTAAACCCAGTCATTAACACCTGACTGAATACGCCATATACAACATACCACCCAATAATCATCAACATAGAAAACAAGCAGAAACGAGCTTGACGCTTTACGATTGTGATAGTCGAAAATTGCAAACAAATCTATTGGACAAGTAACTAAAAGTATAGCGAACAATGCCCAAACATTAAAGTTCCTTCCTCCGTTTGCATCAGTAAGCCAAAGATTCATCAACTGATTATCAGCCCCCATCCCTTGTGGCTCAAAACTACCAATCGGTAGGCAAAGACAGGCAAGCGTTACTATCAATGCCAGAAACAAGAAGATTGTTTGTTTCCTTTGTATCATGATTACAATTCTTCCTCTTCTTGTGCCTCCTTAGAAGGATCACGCCAATAAACATCACCATCTAAGAACTCTTGCGTAGCCAACAATGTTGGTTTAGGCAACTTCTCATAATAGCGGCTAATTTCTATCTGCTCACGATTCTCAAAAACCTCTTCGAGAGAGTCGTTATAAGAAGCAAACTCTGCAAGTTTCTTACTCAAGTCTTGCTTTATCTCAACAGAAATCTGGTTCGCTCTTTTAGAAATAATTGCAACACTCTCATAAATATTACCTGTACCCTTCCAAAGTTCTTGAACATCACGGGTTACCGTATTTGACGGTGCTTTTGACTTCTTGTAATCCATTCTAATTATTATATTTTTAAGTCTTTAATTTCTAGTCTTTTGTTATCTGCTTACATTTCTTTATGAAATCCTCAGCAGTTTTGCGCTCTTTCGAATTAGGGTATTCATTGATGAAACCATAACATTCATCTTCCGCATCTTGATAACGCTGTAACTTCTTTGACTCAACACTCATCTGTGCCAACTCATATTTACTCTTCATGATTAGGATAGAAAAATCTTCACGAAGATTACTATAAGGATAATCATTCAAAGCGTTTTGAGCTGTAATGATACATGCCTCATAATTATTGCCACCACTGGTACAATTACCAAAATATGAACCGAGATTATAATAAAGCTTTGCATTCAGATACTCCTTACGAATAAGTTTATCCTGCAAATCGAAGAGGCGTTGTTGAGCTGTACTCTTCATCTTCCCTTCTGGGAAAATATCTAAGTAATCTTGGAAAGCAGCAATTGCAGCAATTGTGGGAGTCTGATCAAGACGTGCTTCTGGCGTTCCCTCAAAAAGACTTTGACCAATATAAAAGGATGCCATTTCAGCATACCTTCCACGTGGATAAGTTTGGTAATACTTCTTGAAAGTTTCTGAAGCAGCTTCATAATCCTTCAATCCATATTCACCCATTGCCAACATATAAAGGCATTCCTCAGCATTATCAGTACCCTTTTCTATTGTTACAAGATCCTGTAACAAAGGAACAGCAAAGCCGTATTTTCCCTTTGCGAAACACTCTTTAGCGAACTCATACTTATAATTGTTATCAGTTGTCTTGTAGACCTGATTATATTCATGAGCACAACTTGTTAAGAGCAAAAGCAACACAAATGCCTATTAAAAAAACTCTTCTTCATATATTAATTTTTGAAATGCAAAGTTACATATTATTCTATAAATACACAAAGGCACTTTGCTTTTTTAGCAAAAAATCACTATTAATGAGATACTATCACTTGATTTTCGTACCTTTGCCAGCCAAAGATTGTTCTCCTTTTTACAGATATAATGAACTTCAAATTAACATCAAAATATAAGCCTACGGGTGACCAGCCCGAGGCTATTAAGGAATTGACCGAGGGATTAGAACGTGGAGATAAAAGCCAAGTTTTATTAGGAGTAACGGGATCAGGTAAGACGTTTACAGTAGCTAATGTGATTGCAAACGTGAATAAACCGACGCTTATCTTATCACATAACAAGACTCTAGCAGCCCAACTTTTACGAGGAGATGAAAGCGTTTTTTCCAGAGAATGCTGTGGAATATTATGTCTCGTATTATGATTATTACCAGCCTGAAGCTTACTTACCAACAACCGATGTTTACATTGAGAAAGATCTTGCTATAAATGATGAAATAGACAAGCTAAGACTTTCTGCTGTTTCTTCTCTATTATCAGGTCGCAAAGATGTAATTGTTGTCTCATCCGTTTCATGTATATATGGTATGGGTGCTCCAATCGCAATGAAGGAGAATGTCATCCATATCAAGAAAGGACAAATCATCGATCGAAATGAGTTTTTACGACGCCTCGTTGATTCCTTATACACGCGAAATGATCTTGATTTACAACGCGGAAACTTCCGAGTAAAAGGAGACACTGTCGATATTGCAATGGCTTACAATGACAATATCTTGCGCATTACTTGGTGGGACGATGAGATTGATACTATCGAAGAAGTTGACCCAATAGCATTCCATAGAATTGCCACTTTTGATGATTATGAGCTATATCCTGCAAATCTCTTTGTTACATCAAAAGAACAGACAGAAGGTGCTATCCGACAGATACAGGATGATATGGTAAAGCAAGTTGACTTCTTTACTCAACTGGGGGACAATATCAAGGCACAACGCATAAAGGAGCGGGTTGAATATGACATTGAGATGATTAAGGAACTTGGTCATTGTTCCGGTATTGAGAACTATTCACGTTACTTCGATGGTAGAAAGGCTGGACAGCGACCTTATTGCCTACTTGATTTCTTCCCTAAAAGATTACCTGATGGTCATTGATGAGAGCCATGTAAGTGTACCTCAGATTTCAGCAATGTATGGTGGTGACCGAGCGCGTAAAACAAACCTTGTAGAGTATGGATTCCGTTTACCTGCGGCTTTTGACAATCGACCATTAAAGTTTGAAGAGTTCCATAACCTGATTCATCAAATTATCTATGTGTCTGCAACACCTGCTGACTATGAGTTGAAAGAATCAGAAGGAGTTGTTGTTGAGCAATTAATTCGACCTACAGGATTACTTGATCCAGAGATTGAGGTTCGTCCTTCAGAGAATCAGATTGATGATTTAATGAACGAGATTGTTATTCGTGCAGAAAAGGAGGAACGAGTATTGGTAACAACCTTAACAAAGCGAATGGCGGAGGAATTGACGGAATACTTGCTCAATCACGACATCCGAACAGCCTATATCCATAGTGACGTTGCCAGTCTTGATCGCGTCAAAATCATCAATGATTTGCGAGCAGGACTATATGATGTCCTTGTTGGTGTGAACCTACTGCGTGAAGGACTTGATCTCCCGGAAGTATCGCTTGTCGCCATACTTGATGCGGATAAAGAAGGGTTCCTCCGTAGTCATAGAAGTCTAACGCAGACAGCCGGACGTGCAGCCCGTAACGTAAACGGAAAGGTCATCATGTATGCGGATAACATAACCGAAAGTATGCAGCGAACCATTGATGAGACAATGCGGAGACGCATAAAACAGCTCAAATATAACGAGGAACATCACATCACACCAAAGCAAATTGTCAAAGCGATTAAGGATACTTTGCCAAAAACTGGACGCTCTACAACAGCACAAGCATTTCCCTTTGCTAAAGGAACGAAAGGCATATATACCGAACCTACACAATCAATGGCATTTGCAGCCGACCCTATCGTTATGCGGATGACGAAAGAGCAATTAGAGAAGAGTATTGCCAACACAACAGCTCTTATGAAACAAGCTGCGAAAGACCTCGACTTCTTACAAGCTGCGCAATATCGTGATGAGATTATCCGACTACAAAAAGCAGCTAGAAACAAAATAAAACACAATATCCTTAGACAGAAAGCTAACCCTATCTAATGAGGGTGTCAACTAACCTTTGACACACCCTCGCTTTGCACTACTCTACCACTGGTCCAGGATGTTCTTCACCCTCTCCTTTCGGTTCGGTGGCGGGCTTTCCGGCTTCTTTCCTTTCCTCCTCGCAGGATTATCCACATCCACCTGCAACTCCTTTAACGCCTTGCGCACCGGACTCTTCCAGGTTAATGTCAACCTCGGAGCTTTGAGGCTCTTGGCGCATACGTCCTTCTCGTTCTCCTCCATCTTAGAAGGCACGTTGACCCGCAAAGAGAAGATGTCGCCGAGGTCTAAGCCTGTCCCCATGCGTGCACAGTCCGAGATAATGTTACGCAGCGTAATAATCACGTTTCGTGCATCACCCTCCGTCAATGAAGTTTCACGAACGATACGTTCCAACACCATTTCGGGTGAGATCTTCTGTTGACCTTTCGGCACGGCAATATACACCGTCTTACCCTTCATTTTTCCCCATTGTCGCCTTACGAGGCGCAACTTTAAATTCTAGCATTGTGAATCAGAATTTAAATTAAACATTATATTCATAATAACATCTTTTTGATGTCTTTTTTTCATGTATTTTATACCCAGCGGTTGGGTCGTCTTGTACCCAGCTGCTGGGTAGCGTCATACTGCCCGTTGGGTGCACCCGTTCGCGGTACGATCACTCCTGGGCAACTCTACCCATTCGCTGGGTACAAAACAGACTACGAACAATCGCACGGACTACTCGAACGCCGCTCGACCCTGAACCCGACGTAGCGGTTGCTGCTGTGCACATGCAGACGTTACCACTGGCGAAGCTCAGGATAGTACGCGCTGCTACTGCTCCCCGGGTCAGCACTCGACGACCAATAGCCGCCGTGGTCGCCAACGACGTACAGCGGACCAGCGGTGTAGAGACCCAAGGCGGGCAGGTAGAAGTAGTTGCCTGCATCGGCTGCAGAAGGAGACCAGAGGTGTTGATACTACTGCTGTTGCTGTAGCTCTTCCATGTTGTACGCAGGTCGGTTGTACTGTCGGCAGAGCGCTCGGTGTCGTAATGATGTTCGGCTTGTAATACGGACTTCTTTTTAAACCACATGCCGCCTTTATATAAATGACCCATAGTTGTCCATAATTCGTCTGCGTCCCAACGAGGATCGCCGTACATGCATACCAAGTCATCTCGTTAGCGTTTGGAAGACCTGCGCAAGTCTGCGTAGCATCGAAGCGACCTGAACCGCCGCCCTCGTTGTACCAACGAGAGTCAGTGTTGCTCTGGGGGTAGTTGCTGGAAGTTGTTGCGCCTGGAAGACCTTTGCTGAGAGTTGGCTGGCCTGTGTTTCCTGCCAGCTATGTCCATTCGTAACCATACCAATACTTTGTTGCTGCATCCCACATGTAATAATGGTCGCCGTCGTAATCATGTGGGATCAAGATTAGCAGTTATATCATGGATTGAACCAGCTGTACAATTTAGCGTAACGATCTTTTGAAACTGTTCCCTCTATCGGTCCAGGATTATCTGTTGTATTGCGAAGCCAATAGCGAATACGGAAAGTATGAGTACCTGGAGCAACGACTGCATAGGTGGCATTCTTGCTCATATCATCAGCAGAATTATCGATAGCAAAGCCTGAACCTGTTCTTACAGTAATTGTCTTTGAACCGCCTGATGCAAGAGTAAGAGCTCCATTGGCAGCTATGTTGTAAGTACCGGCAATATCATCGTCGCTCATAATCTCACACCTAATCAACTTACTGCGATTTACGTATGGGATTGCTTGAGCGAGGGATAAAGCAAAGATAAGCAGCCTTGTGGTCAAGGGTAAATTTATAATTACTACCAGCCTTGTTACCTGTTGCAATTCCACAGTCTCCCGATACGCCTGCATGGTCAAAGTTGTTTGGGGCAGATTGTGTTTGGTCTTTCTTTATCTCTACTTGTGGTTGCGTTCCTGAAACGGACTTGTTTAGTATAAAGGATGTCGTGTGTAGCACCTGTATAAGTACCTGAAAGAGCAAACTTCCTTCTGCCTTATTTGCAGCAGAAAGGAAATCGTTACGGTTCCACTCTGCTGCCATGTTCCTCCATCATCTTTTACCCATATCTTGTCCGTGCTACTCCAATTTACGGAAGCACCTGTACCTTTTGTGTGGTTAAGGATGGCTGTACGTGTCGTTGCATCTGGTAGGGAAGTACCTGTAAAAAACGGTTGTACCAGCTGGGATATTATCTTTCTTTTGCTTTTCCTCCTGTGCAACGTCATCATTTGCACAGCTGGCAGAAAACAATAAGGCTGCGAAGCCATAACACATAGCCTCGCATTACTGAACCGATAGTCGTTCTCTTCATAAACTTATTCATTTTCGTTTTTCCTTTCTGATAATTCTTAATAGTTTTCTGTACTATTCCAAGAAGTCTCTTCTTGGTCTTCCTCTCTTCATTAAAAAAGTTGTGCTTTGCATCGCCCACAGTTGTGCCAGGTTGAATTGTTCCTGCATTACCACTGGCATGAACCAATAGGGCTTCTGTCTCCGTACAAACAATGTTGCACTGGGGCTTTTGATAAATCTTTCTTTCAATTACTATCATTTCATTTAATTTTTAGGGAAACGCAGTCAGCGCATCCTGTTTGTTTATTAATCAAAATAGCTGTTATTTCGTTCTTATTTTGCTCTAAACAGAGTTCACAAAAGGGCATAAAAAAGCGAACAAAGGAAACTCCTAGAAGTCCTTTGTTTACAGGGGTTACGGCACGCTTCGCGCGCGCGTATGCGAGAAGAAAAAATGTGTTATTGTACGCTAGGTGCGCATAGTGTGTGTGTTAGCAAATTATTTGGATTGACCAAAGATAAAGTGCAAAAAGATGCAAAGAATCGAATAATTCTTTGCAGTACTTCGTTCACTTGATATGTCATTGCTAACTGTTTCACGGCGGCAAAGGTAAGAAGAATAATTTAAAGGGAGCAGGGAAAAGAAGAAAAAGCCTCACTCTCGACCCCTCTCCGAACGGAGAGGGAGTAAATAGTACTGTTTGCTGGGAGTTTGAAGGAATTGATAAGAACTTGAGATAGTCACTTTTAGATAATACGATTGGAATTACACCTTATATTATATAGGAAACGTAATTGCAGCATCAGGAACTTACATGAAAAAGAACGATTATAGTATGAGGAAAGAAAAACGTTAAAAGTATTTATAAACATCCCATATATAAGTATAATTCATATCTTTCTGCTTATTATTTTGACACTTGATAAAGTTTAGAAATATGAAGAAGACTCTAATATTCTTATTCATGTGCCTTCCTTTGATGGCTATGGCACAAACAACTCTTACGCCAGAGCAGCAATTGGAACAGGCACAACGCCAATTAGAAGAAGCGAAAGCAGCTTTAGAAAAGGCTAAACAAAATGCGGCTAAAGCAAAGGCAGAAGCAGCTGAGAAGGCAAAAAAGACGCTGAAGCCATACAACGAAAGATTGCTGAGACAAAAGCAGAAACCGAACGAGTAGCACGTGAGGCTGCGAAGATAAGGGAAGAAGCGAATAAGGATAGTAATAAGAAAGAAGGGACAACCACTGATCCCACAACAAAGAAAGAGGGTAATTCTAATGCTTGGGTTGTACCTACTACTCCTGACAAAGCAGCAGTAAAGGCAAATAATAAAGTTGCAGACAGTAAGAACACAAATGATATTTATCTTCAACCAGGCATTGTACCTGAAGTAAATGGACAAGTTATATGGACAGAAGATGTTAATGTTCCTGGTGCGACAGCTTCTGAATTATATGATAAGGCATACGCTTACCTAACCAAACTCACAGAAGGAAGCAACCAATTAGCAGGTAGTAAGGTAGCATTGGTGAATAAGAATGAGCATAGTATCATCGCAACAATACGAGAGAAACTCATCTTTTCTTCTACATTTCTATCCCTCGACTATACACAATGTAACTATGTGCTACAAGCAACATGTAAGGATGGATTGGCTACATTGAGTATGAGTAGAATCACATATAGTTATGATGTTCAGGGAAATGTAACCAATTATACAGCGGAGAAGTGGATTACTGACCACTATTCAATGAATAAGAAACAGACGCGTCTCCTTCCTGTATCTGGTAAGTTCCGCAAAGCTACTATCGACCGTAAAGATAGTATTTTCCAAGGATTCCGTGAAGCCCTACAATAAAAGGCTAACAACACGGCTGTTCCTCTTTTAATTAATAACAAGCAAATAACCAACAAATGGAAATACAAAAATAGTACAGCACGAAGACCCTGACCATCGCTTACACGAGACAAGAACCCAAAGACCGCTTCTTACCGATTCGCCAGAAACTAAACATTATCTTTATGCTTGGTGCAATCGTGGGTGTAGCAGTTTACTCTTAAGCGAATCAACCACAACAGGTATTATCATTATCCTTGCTGCGATGGTCTTTAAGATTATCGAATGCATACTTTCGTTTTATCCGTTAATGAGAAAGATACATATTATTAATTGTTCTTTTCCACTGCTTCAACAATCGTTGCAATGGCACAGAACAATGACTACCGCCCCATAGACGATGGCACATTTGTTGCAGACGGATACCGAAAAGACCGCAATTTGGGTCGTTCCGATTCTATCCAAAGCCAGCATAAGGAGATTCCACGTGGCATGAAGCGTATGGACAATAGATGAACGTTTCGGTGATCGCAAAACCTGCTATCCCTGATACCTTATCTTATATGTTCATGAACAGAGGACTAAGTACAGGACTTCGAGGCGAATACAATACACTAGGGAACCTCGGTTCTCCACGGCAAAACAGAATCTTTTATTGATAGAAAACTGCCTTCTGGAATTCTTCTTCGTAGATCCGTATGATATGTTCATCGTGCAACCAGGGGACTTTTCAATTTACCTCTACCTCTCCCCGATTACGATTCTATCTTTATAATACCGCTGGTAATAGGACCAACGGAGAAGATCGTTTTAAAGGCACTCTTTGCTGTTAATGCTGGCAAAGAATGGGGTTTCGGATTCAAGTTTGATTACCTCTATGGTCGTGGATATTATAGCAATCAAAGTACGTCCCACTTCAATTATTCGATGTGGGGAAGTTATTTAGGGCGAACGTTATCAAGCTCATCTACTCCTTTCTCTCAATCATCAGAAGGTAACTGAGAATGGTGGTATCACAAACGATGCCTATATCACCCACCCAGAGTCTTTCAATGATTCATACAATGAGGATGAAATACCAACAGTCCTAAAACAGAACTGAATAGAAATGATAACCAGCATATCTTCTTCAACCATCGCTATAGTCTGGGATTCTTCCGCAAGATACCAATGACTGAGGAAGAGATTAAGGCAAAGAAGTTTGCCCTCAAATCACAAAAAAGGCTCAAGCAGAGGCAAAAAGCGAAAGAAAAAGGCGCGCTGAATGGCAAAAAGCAAATGGTGATACTTTCGATGAGGAAGCCTATGACAAGGAAACATCGTTCCTCTGGACGCCCTGATAATGCCGTCATTGCGGCGATGTTGCGCAGGTTAATCATAAAGCTGATAGTCTTAAAAATGGGAAATCGTAGGTGGTAAAACCCTAGAAGATTCCGCCCAGATGGCAAGATTGAATAAGGCTGATAAGCAGCAAAAGACTCTACTTCTCAATGGATGAAGGAAGAATATGTCCCTGTGACGAGTTTTATTCATACAGCCAGATTCGATAATTATCGACGCATCTATCAGGCTTATGATACCCCAACAGATTACTATGCGCAGAATTACTTTAGCTATGGAACAACTGCAATGATTCTATTTACGACCGAACAAAAGCATTGGTCTTTTTAAGAATACATTTGCCGTAGCATTGCTTGAAGGATTCAATAAATGGGCAAAGGCAGGATTGAAAGCTTTTATATCTTACGAGTTAAGACATTACGAATTACCTGCAATTACAGCAGCTACTCCGCCTGCCACGACTTTCATCAATGGTTCACAGAAATGGAATCAACATGACATTTCTGTAGGAGGACAACTCCTCAAGGCTCAAGGAAAGACGCTCCATTACGACATCAGTGCGGGAGGCATGATGGTAGGAACTCGTGCCGGACAATTCCATCTTGATGGTCACGCAGACGTTGATTCCCTTATTCGGCGATACAGTACAATTAGCCGCTACGGCTTTCTTTGCATCGTTCGGCTCCTTTTTCTATATGGAGCAGTTCTATGGTAAGCATTATTGGTGGAATAACAACCTTGATCAGCAGATTCATTCACGCATATTAGGCGAATTGTCACTACAGCGTACACGCACAAAGGTATGTGTTGGCTATGATGTTTTAAAGAACTACACCTACTTCGGACTTCAGAATGATCGTGTTAGAAGTGGAGACAACTATCTCGTACAACACAACAATGTGAATGTTAGACAAGCAGTAGTCCTATTAGTTTGCTTACCTTACAACTGCAACAGGACTTTCAAACTAGGGCATACTCAACTGGCAGAATGTACTGACATTGCAAAAGTCAAGTAAGGAAGACATTTTACCAGTACCGACTTTCAATGCTTATAGTAATCTGTTCATCCGATTCAAGATTGCACGTGTACTAAAATGTGACTTTGGGTGTTGATATGCGCTACTTCACAAGTTATTATGCACCAGAATATATTCCCAGGAATGGGAACATTCGAAATACAGGAAACGGCTGCAAGTAAGACTAAGATTGGTAATTATCCGCTCTTGGATGCTTATGCTAACTTCCAATTACAGCACACACGTTTCTTCATAATGTTCTACACATCTCAATGAGGGAAGTGGTGGAAATTATCTTTTCACACCGCATTATCCTTTGAATCCACGTATTCTAAAATTCGGTATTAGTTGGAACTTCTTTAACTAAACAAGCTTCATTGGGACTTTACCATCATTATAATAGATGATTTCAGAACGTGACAACATAAGAACTAATAGTCTATCTGCATGGATTCTAGCAGCCCGTCCAAAGACATTGACAGGTGCTATTGTCCCTGTAATGATAGGAACAGCATGGGCTTGGAAGATTGGTGAGCTGAAAACTCCGCTTCCTCCCTGCCCTACTCTGTTTCCTTTTTTGCCTTTTTAATGCAGATTGACTCTAATTTCATCAATGATTATTTCGATTGCGTAAAGGGAAGTGACGACAAAGAGACGCGCCTTGGTCCTAAACGTGCCTGCACGGAAGGATGGATCACACTGCCAGCTATGCGCAAAGGATTGGTCATTACCTCTCTGCTCGCTAGTCTCGTTGGGCTTCCTCTCGTATTTTATGGCGGATGGCAAATGGTACTTGTTGGTGCAGCCTGCGTACTTTTCGCCTTTCTTATACACCACCTTTTTTTCCTATCTGGGCTTGGGGGATGTACTTGTATTGGTATTTTCGGTATCATTCCAGTCACCTTTACCACTTACGTCATCCTTCCTTCCACATTACAAGGCGTTTATCCTGAGGTAATTATGACAAGCATTGCTTGCGGATTGGTTATTGATACGCTCCTAATCGTCAATAACTATCGGGATAGAGACAACGACAAGAAAAGCGGAAAGATGACTCTAATTGTGAGAATCGGAGCAAAGAAAGCGGAAAAACTCTATAACTTTTTAGGTTTACTCGCATCATTTTTCACAATACAAGGACGCTTCAGCCCCGACAACAATGGGTGGAAAGCTCACGTAATTCCGCTGATTATCTATATCCCTTATATCTTCTTGCATACCAAAACACAGCGGTATATGGTGCAAATCAAGCAAGAGGGAACTAAATAAGGTGTTGGCTCTCACGGCTCGGAATATCCTTATCTATGGAATACTAACCACTATCGTGGTGCTTATTTCATAATATTGCATCAGCCCGATAGTCGTTCTCCCTCAATCTCACCCCATTTCTCATTTTTAAATACAAACGATTCCCATGCAACAGCCCAATCTCGAAAATAATGACATTTATCGGAACAGCAGATTCTACCCCGGTATAATGCGTTCGGGAAGAGTCATGGACTCGGACACGTGCAGCGAGTTATCAAAAACTCACTAGCATTAGCCGCCGCAACAGGCGCCGATGTCAACATGGTGTGGCGTCATTGCTGCCCATCACGACCTAGGAATGGAGGGACCTCTGGCTATCCATCACATCACAAGCGGTAAGATTCTTATGGCGATGCAGCCTCAAAAGTGGTTTTCACCCGAGCAATTAAAGATAATGAAAAGAGGCGGTTGAGGATCATCGTGCCAGTTGTTCACGCACGCCGAGGAGCATTATCGGAAGATTGTGGCTGAAGCCGACCGCGATTTGAGCTGAAATCGTATTCTCGTGCCATTCTCTACGGAATTGAGGGTATCCTAAGAAGAATGAGGAACAAATGTGGGAACGATTCCGCAATCACATGAAGGAAAAGTATAGTCGGACGGGCTATCTCAAACTATGGATTCCTGTATCACCGAATGCGAAAAACCTGGAAATAATACGTAAGACGATTGAAAACGAAACCATGTTACGCGATGTTTTCAATCGACTTTACCCACAAATATTAGCAAAAGATTAAATAACAATAAGCTAAATCAAACAATGACGAAAGAAGAATTAATGCGGAAGGCTATAGAGCTTTCCATCAATAGTGTGCGCAATGGTGGTGGTCCCTTTGGCGCTATCATTGCACGTGAAGGTGAGATTATAGCAGAAGGAAGTAATGGCGTCACGATTTATAACGATCCAACGGCACATGCCGAAGTAACGGCTATCCGAAAAGCATGCGAGAAATTAGGCTCTTTCGACCTCACAGGATGCGAGATTTACACCTCCTGCGAGCCATGTCCCTGCGTGCCTCGGCGCAATTTATTGGGCACATTTGGATAAAGATCTATTATGCAAATGACCGAAAAGATGCTGCTGATATAGGTTTTTGATGACGATTTTATCTATCAAGAGATAGAAGTAAAAACCACACTATCGCAAGAAGCTTCTAGAGATTTTTGATGCGTGAGGAAGCGCTCGAAGCATTCCGAATTTGGAATAAAAGACGGATAAAATTGAATATTAAAAATACTATTCCGAAGATTTCGATAGATCTATCTCGCCAGAAAAGAGATAGGCAAAGGATAGAAAAGGAGGTTATGACAGACTGTTCATAACCTCCATTTTATTAGAATATACTTTACAAATGAAATTTTCAATCTAGCATTTTAAATCGAAGAAATATCCTTAAAATAGAAATGTATATACGTTTTGAGTAAAACGTATATACGTTTTTGTAAAATGTATAGGTTTTTAGTAAAACGTATATAGGTTTTTGGTAAAACGTATATAGGTTTTGTAAAATGTACATACGTTTTTATGAAAAAGTAGGTACATTTTGCTAAAAAGTATAATACTTATGAGTAAATAAGAGGTTCTATTTCTATAAAACACTGGCTATCAACGTTTTACAGAAATATACTAAAAAGCTCTCATAATTCGCGTATTTGAGTACAACTCTTATACTCGTCGAAAATAACGCAATTACAAGCTCGGAACTAGCAATATTCTATTACAAATTAAAGAAGCTAACAATCCCTCTCATTGCAGGCTACATAAAAAGATGTGCCTTCCGAAGCACATCTTTATCAATTTATTTCTTTGGCATCAACCCTTCCAATATACCTGCAAAGGATGCTGATACCCTTCACATTCTCACCACCTTGCGGAATAATCAGATTAGCGTAACGCTTTGTTGGCTCGATAAATTGCTCGTGCATAGGCTTCAAAACCTCCAAATAACGCTCAACAACCATGGAAACAGTACGCCCACGATCGATTGTATCACGCTGAATATTACGGATAAGGCGCTCATCAGAATCACAATCAACAAATATCTTTAGATCCATCACTATCCCTCAATCGCTTATTGCTCAATGCCATAATTCCTCAACAATAATAACAGGTTTGGGCTCTACGTGGATAGTTTCGCAAACGATTGCTGAGAATGTAGCTATAGGTGGTTGTTCCGATGGCTTTTCCTCACGCAAATCGTTCACTTGCTTTTATCAGTAACTTCCAATCGAAGCGCATCAGGATGGTCAAATTGATAGCTTTCGCCCTCATCGGTAAGTCCCGTCGTGTCATTATAATAGGAATCCAATGGAACAACAGCCACGTAATGAGGAGGAAGACTCTCAACAATTTTTCTTCACTACGGTGGTTTTTCCAGAACCTGTACCACCAGCAATGCCAATGATTGTAATCTTTATCTTTCATCTTATTTGATTTTATTTCCTTTTTAAATTATCGGACTCATCACCTCATTGAATAATCCTATGTCCTTCAACATCTGTACATAATATTCAGACTTCTTCTCAACTTTCATCGGATAGGCGCGACTACTACTGGGTTCGCGATAGAGTTTGAGGGTTCGCCCTTCGAATGAAAAACTCCTATAGTCGCCCATCTTCATCTTACGAGCATCTATTTGATAATGATCTGTAAACACCTTTGTAGCTAATTGTCCCGCCGCCAATACAGCTTTTACACTCTGGAAGAACTCAGCATATTATCAAGGTCGGCTGGTTCTACGATCTCCAAATCCTTATCAGCCGCAGTTCCAGTTGTTCTTCGGATGCGTAATGCAGTATCGAAGATAGCATCCCTTTCTCTTTCAGAAAGGATTTCAGTAGTTCTAGCTTGTAAGTTTTGTTTTCCTCATCTACAAAATACTGCTTATCACCAAAGAATATATAACCAAATATGCGCACATATCATTTGTGTAATTAGGATAATACCATTCCATACACCACCGCTTGGGGGCTGGAGGGAAAGTTCCTAACAATAATAACTTCGCATTACTCGGTAACCATGGCTCAAAAGGATGAGTTTCAATTTCCATTGTCTTATTATTATCAAATTAGACTAATTAGTCTTATTAGTCTAATTAGCCCCTATTAGCCCTAATAACCCCTACTACTGCTGCTGCTTAACAAAATAAGTTACCACTGGCAAGTGATCAGAATAACCATCCAACCAAACACCACCAGCCGTAGTACGCTTTGTATTTCCTTTATATTTACCAGTTTCCTGGAAGAGATAATCCCGACGGAAGATCTGATTCTTCCAGAACTTCAACTGAGAGAAATCCTTTTTACCATCCTTATTTAATAGATTAGGCGTCATGATAATCTGATCAAAGAGATTCCATTTACCTTGATATTGCAAGGTTCCTGTTCCTTCCTTTACTAAGAGATTATACCATGGATTATACATATCATCAGCACCTACCTCATTAATTTCAGCTTTCGCAGATAGACACTCATGGATACTCTTATTCGTTGGATCATCATTCATATCACCCATTACTAATACTTTTACCTGTGGATCATCAAGAAGTAATGAATCTTTCAACGCTTTTACCTGTTTCGCACCTAACTCTCGATAATAAGAACCAGCCCTACGACTAGGAAGGTGACAAACGACAACCGTCAAATGTTCACCAGCTAAGGTTCCACTAACAGTAAGAAATCCACGAGTTGCACGTGTACTGTCCTGTGGAAGATCATAAACGTATGGGACTAACTTTGTGTTGCGAATAGTAAAAAGATTAGGATTGTAGATTAAAGCGCAATCAATGCCACGATGATCAGGACCTTCTATATGCACAAACTTATAACCGCGAGCAGCCAAAGCAGGCTGAGCTACTAGATCGCGCATTACATGATTATTCTCAACCTCAGCTAAACCAATCACCGCACAGCCAATATTCGGTAGAACATCCGTTCCCATCTCTGCCAATACTGTTGACATGTTATGCAACTTATGGCTATGTTCATCTCATTCAATGATAATCTACCATTCGGAGTGAAATCATAATCGTTCTTTCCCTCGTCATGGGTGCAATCAAACAGATTCTCTTGATTATAAAAACCAACGGCATAAACAGAAAACTTCTTCTGAGCAGAAGCTGATGTACCAACCAAAAGGGTACAAATAAGAGCGAATAGTAACTTTCATTCCTCATTAAATGTTGTTGTTTATTATCAGTAGTGCATAATCCCATCTATGAACCAACTAATGGATGATGGAGTATTTACTTTTGCAAATGTCGCTAAATAATCCGACATTTAGACATAATTGCCGAAAAATCAATCAAAAACCTTTTCTTTTTAAAATTTATTTCGTTACTTTGCACTCAAAGTATAACATATATTAATGTAATCAACTATGCAGAAAAAGCTGACACTAGCTGTTTTAGCCCTTTGTAGTTCTTCTATTATGGTGGCACAAAACACTAAAACGGAAACGAACCAACAGGAACAAACAGCCAACGCTATGGACGAATCGGCGTTTACATTCACCGAAACACAACTTGATGAAGACAATGACATGAATGACAATGTCACGATTCTTAACTCAAATAGTAATGTTTATGCTTCTCAAGTAGGCTTTCTTTACTCTCCAATGCGCTTTCGTTATCGTGCATTAAACCAGAAGTACAACGACATCTACATCAATGGAGCACCGATGAATGACATGGAAAGTGGGCAGTTCCGCTATTCTATGGTTGGCGGTATCAACCAACAAACACGCAACGTTGACTTCGCCCTACCTTTTGAGAATAATAATTTCTCAATGACAGGACTAGCAGGAAGCAACAATTATGACTTCCGTGCAGGTTCTATGGCTGCTGGTCATCGTATCACTCTTTCTGGTGCTAACCGCAATTACACCCTCCGTGGTATGTACAACTATGCTTCTGGATTCAATGCTAAAGGATGGGCTATCGCAGCAAGTGTTGCTTATCGTTGGGCAAATCGTGGTTATGTTGAAGGCACATTCTATAATTCATTATCTTATTTCTTCGGTGTTCAGAAGAAATGGAACAATGGTCATTCATTGGCATTATCTACATGGGTAATCCAACCGAGCGTGCTTCTCAAGGCGCAAGTACTGATGAGGCTATATTGGCTTGCTAATGATTATCAGTATAATCCTTATTGGGGTTATCAAGAAGGGGCGCAAACGTAACAGCCGTCGTTGTAAATGATTTCGCCCTTCTGCAATCCTTACTTGGGATTGGGACACTAATAAGAAGATGAAACTCACAACGAGTCTCTTCGCTAAGTACTCAATGTGTAAGAGTACAAAGTTGAATTACAACAATAGTGATAATCCACAGCCAGATTATTGGAAGAACCTTCCAAGTAGTTACTTTGACGTATGGAATGAGAGCGATGTACGCTATCGTACATCACAGGCATACGCTGATTGGAAGACAGCTGTTGCATGGTGGGGCAACAAGGAGAATCGCCAGATTCAATGGGATCGCCTTTACTATGCTAATAGGCAAGCCGCTGCTAATGGACAAGATGCGCTCTATTATCTACAAGCAAAGCACATTGACAACCTAACAACAACACTCTCTTCAACTCTTACCAACCATATTGGTAAGAATAAGGTTCTTAATGTTGGCTTCGCACTTGGTCAGAACTTCGCGCGTCATTATCAGACAATGGAAGATTTATTAGGTGCTAAGAGCTTCCATAACGTAAATACTTACGCTATCGGAACATACGCTGCTAATGATCCGCGCATACAATATGACCTCAACACAATGGGTACAAGAGGTTTGGGCAGTCTTGTTTATGAAGGCGATAAGTTTGGTTATGACTATAACATCAACGTACGTCGTGGTCAACTATGGGCTAGTTACAACGAAACCATTGGGAAGTTGAATTACATGGTAGCTGGTAGATTAGGCTATGATAACATGTATCGTAATGGTCACATGCGCAATGGTATGTTTGCAGATAACTCATATGGTAAGAGCAAAGACATGCAGACTTCGTTTATGGAGGTTTGAAGACAAGTGCTACACTTACCCTCGGTGGTGTAATGCGCTTTCTTTCAGGCTTAGGTTACGAACACACACGCACCAGTGCAAGCAGTGCTTTGCATCACCAGAGATGAACAACGACTTCATTCTCAACCTACAACGAGCGGATCTTCTCCAGCGAATTGAGTTATCAGTACTCTGCAGTTGGTTACATGCTAACCTCAGCGGTTATTACAACCACATGACACACTGTAACAGAATGGCAAAACTTTACTTTGATGATGCTAACTCATTTACTCATGTTAGCATGACAAACATGAAGAAGAATCTATTATGGTATTGAGTTAGGGACTTGATTTCAAACTTACTAGCTTCCTAAACTTCAAGGCTCTTGGTACATGGAGTGAGGGTAAGAATATCAACAACGCTGATGTTATCTACATGAACTCAACCAAGAGTACATATAATAGCGGGATGTTGTTTACAACAAGGGGATGCATGAGGCAAACACTCCTCTGAGTGTATATAGTGGTATCCTTAGCTTCCACAAAGCAGGTTGGTTCATCGACTTGAGTGGCAACTACTACGATCGCATCTATCTCTCATACGCTCCAAGTTTGCGTTATGGCAACACTCTCCGCACAATGGGTACCGCTACTCGGTGGTATGGATGCCGACGAAACTATACACCATACGCACAAAGTGAAGGCAAAGGGGGATTCATGTTGGATGCTTCCATTGGAAAGAGTCTCTATTTGCCACATGGAAGTTTGTCTATCAACTTGATGATTACGAACCTCCTCAACAATCAGAAGATTGTTAGTGGTGGCTATGAGCAGAGCCGCAGTAACTATACTATTAATAGAGCAACTGGTGCTGCAACAACACGTGCTTACGACTTCTATCGCAACCCAAAGAAATACTATGTAAATGGTATCAATGGCATGTTAAACGTTGCATAGTAAATTCTAAAACTAAAGGACAGAAACGATTATGGTAAGATTTAAGTATTTAATGATGGCAGCTGTATGCGCTCTCTTCGCATCTTGCATGAACGATGGTTATACTGACCCAGACGAGAATGCACCAGCTCCTTATGGTAATAACGAACTGACGAGACGAATGTCATTACTATTGCACAGCTGAAGAATAACTGCTAACTTACATTGCTACCGACTATCGTGATGGTCGCAGCTTTGCAAAAGTTGATAATGATGTAAAGATTAAGGCGATTGTTACTAGCTCTGATGTACAAGGCAATATCTATCAAGAACTAGCCTTGCAAGATGCAACAGGTGCTATCATTGTTGGTGTAGCACAGGGTGGACTCTATGGATCACTACCTGTTGGTACAGAAGTGTTGGTTAGCTTGAAGGATCTTTATGTCGGTAACTATGGTAAACAGGCTCAAATCGGTGTACCATCGAAGAATGCAACAGGTGCAGATGTCATTGGACGAATTAGTCGTGCCGCTTGGGATCAACACTACAAGATTCTTTCAACAGGACATAAAGTTGAGCCTACCCTCTTTGCAACAGGTTCAACTCCTACAACTTGGAATCTCGATACAGACGGAGGTAAGCTCGGTGTAATCCGTAACGTTAGTTTCAAGAGTAGCAACAACGCAAAGGTAAAAGACACCTTCGCTGATGCTAATGGTGGTGCGGGTAGCGTAAGCTGGACATTGAATGAGCAGGACGGAAAAAGGTAATTGTATATAACAGTAACTTTGCTGACTTTGCAAACGCTAAAGTTCCAACAGGTAAGGTGGATATCACTGGTATCATCAAGCGTTTCAACAACCAGTGGGAAATTATCATTCGCTCTTTGGATGATATTAAACCAGCAGAAAGAGTAGATCCATTTGCAGGACTTCCTGGTACTGGTGATGGCACTCTTGCTAATCCTATTGATGTAACCCGTGCCTTAGCTTACATTGCTTCTGGTCATGCTGATGCAACAGAGTACTATATAAAAGGTAAGATATCTTTAGTCAACAGTGTTGATACAGGCACTTATGGTAATGCTGAATATTACATATCAAATGACGGCACAACCAGCAATCACCTTATGGTATTCCGTGGCTATTGGTTGAATGGTGCTAAGTTCACCACAGCAACAGCCTCACAGCTTACTGTTGGTAAGACTGTTGTTATCCTCGGTAAGTTGAAAGACTATAATGGCACACCTGAGGTTGACCAACGTAGTAAGATTATCTCAATTAATTAACAAGCAAAAGAACAATACACAAAATGAAAAAGATTATTTATTCAATGATGGCATTAGCTATCTCTGCCACAGTTTTCACTAGTTGCGAGGATGTACCTTCACCCTATAACATGACATTCGACAATGATAATGTTACACCTACCCCACAACCAAAGACCGACCTCAACACAGAGGCTACCGCCTGGACGGTTGCAGAAGCTGTGCAAAAGATACAGGCAGGGCAAACCTCTAATGGTGAGGCATACGTAAAGGGTATCATCTCTGCCATAACTTACTATGATCAGAACCATAAGAGCCTTACTTATGTATATCTCTGATAATGGTACAGACAAGACGCTTCAGATTTTCTCTGGTAAAGGTGTAAATGGTGCAGACTTCGCAGCTAAGACAGATTTACAAGTTGGTCAGACTGTAGTTGTTAAGGGTAATCTCAAAGAATACACCAATAAACAAGGACAAAAAGTTATGGAGATGGAGAAAGGTAGTAAGATTATCACCATCGGTGGTTCTACAACTCACAACCATCAACAGCAGTCCTTACTGCAAAATTTGCAACAGGTGAAGACAATTTCACAATCAATAACATCAACCTGCCTTCAGACCTCACCTTCGTTTGGAGGCACGACGCTACAAACAAATACATGAAAGCTTCTGCATTTAAGAGTTCACACAACTACGCTGCTCAAAGCCGTCTCGTTTCTCCTAAATTCAGTCTTGCGGTAAGACAACTGCTACACTTTCATTCGCTACGCAGCTCTGTTTCTCGCCAACGCAGCCAATGATTCAAGGTACAAGTCTCTACTGATGGTACAACATGGCATGATGTATCCGTTTCAGCTTATCCAACAGGAGCTGACTGGAAGTTTATCGATGCTACATGTGATCTCACAGCTTATACTGGTCAATCAACCGTTTACATCGGATTTCTCTACACCAGCACAGCAACAAAGGCTGGTTCATGGGAGATCAAGGACGTAGAGGTGAAGTAAAAAACAATATGAAATATTTGGCAGGGTGCAGAATTATTCGTAATTTTGCACCCTGTTGAGTATTGACTCCCAGCTTATTTAGAGGAAGACAAAGACAAGACACATTATTAACAATTAGATAATAACAAATGAAACAAGGTATTCATCCAGAACTATCGCCCTGTCGTATTCTAAAAGATATGTCCAACGGCGATATGTTCTTTTCAAGGTCTCATGCAAGACTACAGATACAGTAGAGTTTGAAGCGCGAAACTTACCCAGTGGTAAAAGTCGAAATCTCAAGTACCTCTCACCCATTCTATACAGGTAAGAGCAAACTTGTTGATACAGCAGGTCGCGTAGACCGCTTCATGAGCCGTTACGGTAAGTTGAAGAAGTAATCGATAAATATCTTTCGATGTAAAGATATAGTGCGCGAACAAACGTAGTTGCATACACGTTTGCTCGCACTTTGCATTTGAGACAATCATCTTTTCTAACTCTATTTTACCCTCCTAACACAGAGATAATGAACAGGATATTATTACATGCACAAGTCATTCTTTCTCCATTGCTGGCTTTATCTATCTTTCTCTTCATGCAGCAAGGACGATAGCAACTCCAATGGTACTGGCAAAGTAAACAAAGCTGTCGTTAATCAACGCAAACTCAAATATGAAGGATATCCGACCAGCTACCATCGCCTAGAATTTCCAAGGCTAAAAGGGCGGAAAGCAGCACTATTCTCACATATAAACCAACACAGGGGAGATAAACTATAGCGTGAATGGGACATTGTAAAGAAGTCGAACAGATGGACCTGCTATGAGATTTATGCGAGAAACGTTGAGAAGAACGTACCTAGGAAGCCATACACCGATCCGAATCAGTATCCCTTTGACCCACTCTTCCCTGCTAATGCCTTCTTTACTTACGATCCTTATCGCGGTTCAGCTACGATCATGGGACATCTATGCCTCTGGAAGATAGGAGATACTCAAGGGATTCGAACGACCAGACATTCTATCTTAGCAACATGCAACCTCAAGTTCATGGCTTCAATGCTGGGCGTTTGGGAGACGATGGAAAGCAAGATGAGAACATATATCACTGCTGCCAAAATCTCAAAAGATACACTCTTCATCTGTCGTGGTGGTACGATTGATAAGGCAGGACAATTCATGACGATTAGAAGTAACTTCATCGTCCCTAAATACTTCTTCTCAGCTGCCCTGATGAAGTATAAGGTGTACGGACAAGATAAGTGGGAGTACAAGGCTATCGGCTTTCGTTTCGAGCACAAAAAGTAATTCCTGACAGGTCGCTTAAACCTTATGTTGTCAATATCAATGAGCTTGAGCAACTCACGGTAGCAGACTTTCTTCTGCAATCTACCAGACGACATTGAGCGAAAGGTAGAAAGCCTATCAAAAGGCGCAAATCATAAACCTCTGGAACATACGATGGTGCTTCTCCTGCTGGCCGAAAAGAACCGGACTTGTACAGACCTGTTTCATAGCAGCTCTTACGCCCAAATCTCACCTGTTTGTCGATCGTTTACCACCTGTTCCAGCATGTGTATCACCCGTCTCCCATCTCTTCTTTCCTGACGTGTTGCGCATCAGTTTCACCTATTTAAATTAAATTATTCCCTCAATTAATATTCTTACACCACGCTGAAATTATTCTTTCACTACGCTGGAAAAATATATTTTCACTATGCTGAAATTCGTCTTTCACTACGGTGAAAATATAATTTTGTCCGTATAAAATTATTACGCGTCCCAATAAAAGAGAAAAGAAACCTTGTAAAAAGACATAAGACGCATGAGTAATGAACAGGAGACAAGGAAGAGAATATCGGAACCTATTAGACAAAGAGCGCAAACAGGGTTCAAAAAGGATTTGAATTAGCATAAATGGAAATAACGGGAGGCTATGATTATATTTTCAGAATTTATAAGTACTTTTGCCATGTAGCAGGAGGTGTAAGAAAGCTAGCCAGTTAAATGCTATTACGCACATACCAATATTATAAGAGAAGAATATGAATAGAAAGAATTTATCATATCTGAAGTAAAAACAGAGACTGCTATATTAGTGGGGCTCATCACAAAGAGCAAGACGAAACCAAGACGAAAGGATATCTTGACGAACCAGAGTTCCTTGCTGATACTGCAGGCGCTGTTACCGCTAAACGATTCACACAGAGAGTGAATGGTCCGAGT
>BNJU01002610.1_pt1 | contig 100360 bp, 143 predicted proteins | sample 8539281 | NCBI WGS metagenome assembly BNJU01 (sample SAMD00202456, study PRJDB9452) | human saliva metagenome | isolation source: human saliva | place: Japan | reverse complement strand
ATTCTTTCTATTTGGAAGCTGACTTACGCCTCGTTAATTTGACCACTGCTTCTGTTCTAGCCGTGTGTGAAACATGTCAACGGACTGGATATAATGCAGGTCATAGACCTCCAGCAAACGGACTAAATCACGTGCCAAGGTAGACACATTACAGGAGACATAAACCATCTTTTCAGGAGCATATTTGACGATGGTATCCAAGAGCTTATCATCTAAACCAGTACGCGGCGGGTCTACTATCAAAGCATCGGCACGATAGCCTTCCTTGTACCAACGAGGGATAATTTCTTCTGCAGTTCCTGCTTCATAGTGAGTATTGGTATAACCCATGCGCTGGGCATTTTCTTTAGCATCCTCAATGGCTTCTGGAATAATATCCATCCCTCTCAAACTTTTGACTTTTTTAGCAAAAGCGAAACCAATGGTCCCAACACCACAATAGGCATCGATCAGATGGTCGTCCTCAGTCACGGCCAAGGCCTTAACGGCTTCACTATATAGAATCTCCGTCTGTTCAGGATTGAGCTGATAGAAAGCTCGAGGTGAAAGAGAAAACTCATAGTCTAATACACCCTCGCGAATACTATCCTGCCCCCAAATAATCTCTGTCTTATTCCCATAAATCTCACTAGTTTTAGCAGTATTGGTATTGACTGCGACAGTCACTACTTCAGGATAATCCTTGACTAGGTCTTTCACAAATTGAGTCAGATTTAATTGACGATTGGTCACAATGATAATCTGGACTTGCCCAGTTTTCCGTGCTCGACGAACCATGATGGTCCGAACCCCAAGGATTTTCCGTTCATCCGTAATCGGAATTTGATGGTAAGTCAAGAGTTCAGCGATGCGATTAGCAATTGCTTGCGTCTCCTTGTCTTGAACAAGACAGTCCTTTAACTCGACCAAATAATGGGAATTCTGAGCATACAAACCTGCCTTGACTTGACCTTTAAACTTTCGTGTCTGAAATTGTAGTTTAGCCCGATAATATTTTGGTTTCTGCATGCCAATAGTTGGTCTGATTTCAAAGTTTTCATAGCCAGCAGGGGCAAATTTTCTTCAGTGCTTGATGGAGAAGATCTGTCTTGAACTCCAGCTGCTTGTCATAATGTAGGTGCATGATCTGACAACCACCACACTCATTATAAATAGTACAGTCTGGAACCACTCGAAACTTAGATTTTTTATTGACCTCAAGCAGTTTAGCCTCAACGTAGTTACGCTTAACAGAAGTCACCTGACAATAGATATCTTCACCCTTGAGAGCACCTGGGACAAAAACGAGGGTTTTCTGATAAAATCCGATACCTTCCCCGTTAATCCCCATGCGCTTGATTTTTAATGGAATTTTTTGTTTGACTTTAAGACTCATAAGTCTATTATACCACGTAGTTTCTCAATGGTTAAGAATATGTTACAATAAAACCATGAATACAGAGACATCTCATTTTTCCCCATTGGATTTTCCTGAGCAATTACGAACTTATATAGAGGGGCAAGCCTTTCTGACAGCTCTTCTCATTCAAGAGCAACGGGTTCTCTATCTTGACTCAGGTTACTACTTGAAAATAGATCGAAAGGGAAGTTTAGAGCGAGAAGCTAGCATTGCAGTTGGTTTGAACAAGAGGAATAGGAACTCCAGTCATCCACTATCTATCTACAGATAAAGACTATCTTCTGACGAAAGAAGCTATTGGTCATAATGCACTCGCTTTTTTTAGACCAGCCAGAAAAAATCTGCAGAACAATGGCAGAGGCTCTTAAAAAGCTTCACAACTTAAACCCACAAAATTTTCCTTCAGAAAATCATTTAAAAGCCTATAAAGAAAGAGCCTTTAAAAACTATGAAAAAGGGGAGTTCTATGTCAAGGCGCTCCTACCCCAATTCCAGATTAACAGTCGCGAAGATGCCTTCCAACTCATCCAAGAACAAGGGCACCTTTTAGAAACAGATGCCTTTATTCACGGAGATGCCTGTCTACCAAACTTTATTCTTAAAGATGCCAGCCATTTCTCTTGTTTTATTGATCTTGGTTTGGCTGATTTTAGTGACCGACATATCGATCTCTTTTGGGCAGTTTGGTCCCTAAACTATAACCTGAAGGACCCTAAATACGCTGAACTATTTCTCGACTATTACGGAAGAGAGCTGATTGATATCAATAAACTTCGACTCGTTGCTGCCTTTGAAGCGTTTGGATAAAAGGAAAACCATGAAAATCACAAAACTAGAAAAGAAAAAAAGACTCTATCTGCTTGAGCTTGATAGTGACAAAACCTGCTACATTACCGAGGATACCATTGTTCGTTTTATGTTGACCAAGGATAAGGAAATTAGTCCCCAAGAGTTTGCAGAAATTCAGACCTTTGCACAATTTTCCTACGGAAAAAATCTAGCGCTCTACCACTTATCCTTCAAGGCTCGCACTGAAAAAGAAGTCCGAGATTATCTAAGTAAACATGAAATCGATGAGAACATCATACCCAAAGTCATCCAATCTCTAAAAGATGACAACTGGATAAATGACCGTCAGTATGCCTATGCTATTATCAACTCCAATCAGCTATCTGGCGATAAGGGAAGCTATATGCTGATACAGAAAGATCTCTCAAAAGGGAGTTGCCAAATCCATCATTCAAGAAGTCTTACAAGAATTTGATATGGCGGAAGTCGCAGAGCGTACAGCCGAAAAACTACTGAAAAAATATCAGGGTAAATTACCTGCCCGCGCTCTACAAGATAAGATTATTCAAAGCCTAACCAATAAAGGATTCTCGTACTCTGAGGCCAAAACAGCCTTTGACCAACTGGATAGTCAGGTAGAAGAGGAAACTGTTCAGGAGCTTATTTTTAAAGAGTTGGATAAACAATATCGAAAATATTCACGAAAGTATGAAGGATACGAACTGAAACAATGTTTGACACAAGTTTTAGCAAGAAAAGGCTATGATTTTTCAGATATAGCCAGTGCTCTCAGAGAATATCTTTAACTTTTTCATGAAAAAACTAAGAACTTTAAACAAAAATGTGATACAATAGTAAACGATAAACTTATAAATTGTAGAAAGTTGGTTAGTTATGAAACTTCCAAAAGAAGGCGACTTTATTACAATTCAAAGTTATAAGCATGATGGGAGTCTTCACCGTACTTGGCGAGACACCATGGTACTAAAAACAACAGAGAACGCTATTATCGGCGTCAACGACCACACACTTGTTACCGAAAGTGACGGTCGTCGTTGGGTGACTCGAGAGCCGGCTATTGTTTACTTTCACAAAAAATATTGGTTTAATATCATCGCCATGATTCGTGATAATGGGATTTCCTACTACTGCAACATGGCTAGCCCATACTATCTAGACGAAGAAGCTTTAAAATACATCGACTATGATTTAGATGTTAAAGTTTTTACAGATGGTGAGAAACGCCTCTTGGACGTCGAAGAGTATGAACGTCATAAACGGAAGATGAATTATCCTGATGATTTAGACTATATTTTGAAAGAGCATGTTAAGATTCTTGTTGATTGGATCAACAATGAACGAGGCCCCTTCTCAGAAGCCTATGTCAACATTTGGTACAAACGCTACGTAGAACTAAAGAATCGGTAAAGTTGTCAGAGGTCAGGATTTCAATCCTGACCTCGTTTTTTATAAGCAAAAAACCTGCCTTGAGGCAGGTTTTCTATTATATATCTAACTTCGTAACAGTGAACTTGATGTGAGAATAGTCTTTCTCGATATCCTTATCTACCATAAAGGCTGTTGCATCCTTCTTGACCTGTACCAAGTCAATATTTTGAGCTTGAGCTGCATAGACACAGCCACAGTAACATTGGCGATAAATGTCGTACTCTTCACACATTTCTACAGAGCGTTTATAACCTTGATTTTTCTTAAAATCACTTGGAAGGTAGTGAGTGGTGTAGATTTTCTGCACATCAATCCCAATACTATTGATGGTTTGTGAATTTTTGTGAGGGCTGATGGTTAGGGCAGAGCCAAAGTAGTCAAAGCCTAAGTCCATAGCCACCTGGGCTGTCTTGTCCAAGCGATAGTCAAAACAAACCATGCAACGGTCCCCACCTTCAGGTTCTTCTTCCAAACCTCGAACCAGTTTACGATATTCGTTTGGTTCATAGGGAGCTTCTATGTATTGGACCTTATTGCCAGTTCGCTCATTGAAATCACTGACAAACTTCTTGGTCACATAGGCACGCTTGTGATACTCAGCTTTGGGATGGATATTTGAATTTGCAAAATAAATGGTCACATCCGCATACTTGGTCAAATACTCTAAAGTATAGGTGCTACAAGGAGCACAACAGACGTGCATAAGAATCGTTGGCCTTTCTTCATTTTTTTCCCAAACTTGGACCATCTTTTGCATAACACGGTCATAGTTGATTTTTTGATTGGGATTCATCTTGCTTAGAATTTCTTCTACATCAATCATGCTCTTCTCCTTTTCTTCTTGCTATTGTACCACAGGATCTTTCTTTGGGCAAATATGGTTTCATGCTTTATTCAGTTGTTAAGTCCTGATTTAATACCTTGCCCATCCTTTTTAGACCAATTCTTAAGATAGGATAGGTTAATAGTAAGATAAGACCTAGAACTAAAAAGACAGCTACAAGACCCCAATAATCAATCAACCAACCTGTCAATGGGAAAATGACAATCATAGATAAACTAAAGAGCATAGAATTGATACTAAGCATAGTTGCTCTTACACTGGACGGTAAATAGCCTTGTAAGTCATTAAAATAGATTGGTTGATAAACTGCATAGAGTGTATCGGTTAAAAGATATACGAGAAGAAAAGCAAAGGGAGTTCCAAAAAATACCAATAGTAAGGCCAAGCCCGTTAGTGCAACAAGAGTCGGAAAAACTCGATTGCTATTCCATTTTTTTCGATTTGACTAGCTACATAAACTGCTATAAGATTTAAGCCACTACCAATCAGCATGACCAGCGATACCTGCCATCCTGCTAAGTCACTTATTTTCTGCTGATAGTAAAAGTAAAACATGCACATGAGTGTTCCAACTAGCTGATAAGTCATCATCCAATAAAAGAGTACTGGCTTTTTCATGCCATTCTTTTCGAACTTGCAGGACAATCGTTTTAAAGGTTAAGACTTCATTTTTTTCTCTCTTAGCCATTGGTTCTTTCATCAAATAAATCAAGATTATAGAAAGAAAAGATAATCCAATAGCAATTAGATAAGTCCAAGCAAGTGCTCCGTGAATAAAGAAGCCTGCCACAACTGTACCTAGGGTTCGGGTAACTTCTGCCACACCAGACAAAAAGCTCGAAATCTGAAGATATCGGTCCTTTTGACCCGCTTCAACCGCAGAATCATATAAGAAAGCGGTGCTGGTTCCCGAGTCAAAATTATAGGACCAAGCATTGACCATCATAGCAAGAGCATAGATCCAAAAATTCCCCTGACCAAACAAAATCAAGATAGAGGATACAATACTGGCCAAGCGAGCCAAATAGAGATTAGTCTTGTAGCTAAATCGATCGGCCAACATACCAGATGGGATTTCACATAAGAGACTTGTCCCATGAAAGATACTTTCTAATAGACCGATTTGAAGTAAGGAAAGACCATTTTGGATAAAAAACAAAATCCAAAAACTGGTGATTCCAAAATAAGAAGTGAATTCCAGACCTGCTAAGAGTGGAATATTGCGTTTGTAAGTTCTTTTAAACATTGTTTTCTCTCTTTCAATATGTAATATGATTGTTTCTAAAAGACTTACTTAGATTTGCCTACATTTTCTCCACCTCTTTCATTTAAAGTAATACTCAATGAAAATCAAAGAGCAAACTAGGAAGCTAGCCGCAGGCTGTACTTGAGTACGGCAAGGTGAAGCTGACGTAGTTTGAATTTGATTTTCGAAGAGTATAAAAACGCCAATTGGCGTTTTTATAGTTATTAAGGTTTGATACGGTGCAACATACGTGGGAATGGAATGGCTTCACGGATGTGTTTTGTACCAGCTGCGAAGGTTACCATACGCTCGATACCAATACCAAATCCACCGTGTGGTACTGTACCATATTTACGAAGGTCAAGGTAGAATTCGTACTCTGTAAGATCCATTCCAAGTGATTCCATCTTCGCGACAAGGGCATCGTAGTCTTCCTCACGCATGGAACCACCGATGATTTCTCCGTAACCTTCTGGTGCAAGCAAGTCTGCACAAAGCACGCGATCTGGGTTCCCAGGAACTGGTTTCATGTAGAAAGCTTTGATGTCTGCTGGGTAGTTCATGACAAAGGTTGGTACACCAAAGTGGTTTGAAATCCAAGTTTCGTGTGGTGAACCAAAGTCATCTCCATGCTCGAGATGTTCATAGTCAGCGTCTGCATCATTTTCATGCTCTTGCAAGAGATCAATGGCTTGATCGTAAGTGATGCGTTTGAATGGCTCTGCAATGTAGCGTTTCAAGAGCTCTGTATCACGTTCCAAGGTTTCCAAGGCTTGAGGGGCACGATCAAGAACACCTTGTAGAAGAGCTTTCACATAAGCTTCTTGCAAGTCAAGTGACTCATCGTGGGTCAAGTATGAATACTCTGCATCCATCATCCAGAACTCAGTCAAGTGACGACGAGTCTTAGATTTTTCAGCACGGAATACTGGACCAAAGTCAAATACGCGACCAAGGGCCATAGCACCAGCTTCCAGATAAAGTTGACCTGATTGGCTCAAGTAAGCTGGTGTTCCAAAGTAGTCCGTTTCAAACAATTCAGTTGAATCTTCCGCTGCATTTCCTGAAAGAATTGGGCTATCAAACTTCATGAAGCCATTTTTATCAAAGAACTCATAAGTTGCATAGATAATAGCATTACGGATTTGCATGACAGCTACTTGTTTGCGTGAACGCAACCACAAGTGACGGTTGTCCATCAAGAAGTCTGTTCCGTGTTCTTTTGGAGTGATTGGGTAATCTTGAGATTCACCGATAACTTCGATGTCTGTAATATCCAATTCGTAACCAAATTTTAGAACGCTCGTCTTCTTTGACAATCCCTGTCACGAAAAACAGATGTTTCTTGGCTTAGACGTTTGATGGTGTCAAATTTTTCAAGACCTACTTCTTCTCCAAATTTTTTTCGATAAAGTTTGGTTTAAAAAGCTACACCTTGGAAAAAAAGGCTGTTCCATCACGCAATTGCAAGAAAGCAATTTTTCCCTTTTTCCTGACTTTGTTAGCAACCCAGGCACCGATAGTCACTTCTTGACCAACGTAGTCTTTTTACTTCGATAATTGTTACACGTTTTGTCATCATTTATCTTCCTTTATTCGTTTAACTTGTCCAAAGACATTATTACTCATTATTGTACCACAAATAATGCCTGATAGCTAGCTAGTTTGACAGAAAATTCATAAGTTTTTAGTAAAATAAAAACCTCCGTTATTAAGACGGAGGTTTTAAACTTTATTTTTCCATAAATTGGTGCAAACGACGAATGGCTTCTTTTAAGAGTTTCTAAGTCTGTCGCATAGCTGAGACGGACATTTCTCTGGTGCTCCAAATCCAGCTCCTGTAATCAAGGCTAGACCAACTTCCTCAAGGATAGCCGTTGTAAATGCTGTTACATCGCTATAACCTTTTCATCTCCATAGCTTTTTTTGACATTTGGGAAAGAGATAGAAAAGCTCCTTGTGGTTTGACAACCTCAAAAGCCAGGGACTTCACACAAGAGTGGATAGATGGTATTCAAACGTTCTTCAAAAGCTTGACGCATGATTTCTACAGAATCTTGAGGTCCAGTTAGCGCTTCAATCGTTGCATATTGAGATACTGCTGTCAGATTTGAAGTTGTTTGACCTGTCAATTTGCTCATGGCAGCAATAATTTCTGGATCACCCACTGCATAACCAACACGCCAACCTGTCATGGCATAGGCTTTAGACACTCCATTAATGACAATGGTTTGCTTACGAATAGCTTCTGACAGACTTGAGATTGGGACGAACTCATTTCCGTTATAGACCAAACGACCATAAATATCATCTGCTAGGATGAGAATATCGTGTTCAACTGCCCAGTTTCCGATGGCCAAGAGTTCCTCACGAGAATAGATCATACCCGTCGGATTAGATGGTGAGTTAAGAACCAATACCTTGGTCTTATCTGTACGAGCTGCTTCTAATTGGTCTACCGTCACTTTAAAATGATTGTCTTCCTTGGCTTGGACAAAGACTGGCACACCACCAGCCATCTTTAACCTGATCTCCATAGCTGACCCAGTATGGAGTAGGAATGATGACCTCATCTCCAGGATTAACTACAGCCATAAAGAAAGTGTAGAGAGAGAACTTGGCACCTGTAGCAAAGGTGACTTCGTTAGCTGCTACAGAATAACCATAATAACGTTCAAAATAGGTATTGACTGCTGCTTTTAACTCAGGCAAACCTGAAGCTACTGTATAAAAAGAAGCACGTCCATCTCGAATGGCTGCAACAGCGGCATCTTGAATATTTTCAGGAGTATGAAAATCGGGCTGACCTAAAGTTAAGAAAAGAACATCTTTTCCTTCAGCCTTTAACTTCTTTGCTCTTGCATCACTAGCCAGAGTGACACTTTCTTCCATTTCTAATACACGCTTGGATAGTTTCATAGCTTCTCCTTTTCGATTAAGGTACCAGATTCAAAATCTACTAGATAATAGTTTCCTCCAGACTTGATTTCCCAGACGGGCTTATCAGCGTACCGTCCAAAAGTAATCTTGTCAATTTCAGTTGCTCCTTTTTCCTTGACAACTGCTTCTGCTTTTTCTTGAGAAGTTCCATTTTCTAGTTGGTAAACATAAATATTGTTGTTGTTTTTTTCTATTAAAACAGCAATTGGTTTCTGATTCTTATCTTGACCAAGAACACTATAATAGCTTTCTAAACCATTAAAGATATCAACCTGGTTAACCGTTTCTAGATTCGCATACTGCTTAGGCAAGTTTCTTTCCCCTTCGACCTTTGCAGTTTGATAAGGTTTCATACTAAGCCATACCAAATAGAGAAAGGAAGAAGTCACAACTAGAGCCAGCAAGGTTAGCCCAATAGCTATACTGAAATAATAGGAATTTTTTTCTTTTTTCTGTCTCTTTTTCACTCGTCTATTTTACCATCTATCCAAGTGAATTACAAGTGAATAAAGGGAGGGCTTCTTGATATCCCAGATGTTGTTAGACTTTCAAACTAAAGCACCAACCATTGATTCCACAGGCTTTTGCTGCATGCGTCATTTAGAAATTTAATCTTACAATTCATTGATTTTTAATTTGTGAGCAAATGATTTTGCAAATGATTATCATTTGTTGTAACATATATTGTAACAACAGATAAAACTCTGATTAAAATTTAAAGGAGACACCCTATGTCTAAAAAAGTATTATTTATCGTTGGTTCACTTCGTGAAGGTTCTTTTAACCACCAAATGGCCCTAGAAGCTGAAAAAGCTCTTGCTGGAAAAGCTGAGGTAAGCTACCTTGACTACTCAGCCATTCCTCTCTTCAACCAAGAACTTGAAGTTCCAACTCTTCCATCTGTTGCGGCTGCTCGTGAAGCTGTTTTAGCTGCTGATGCCATCTGGATTTTCTCTCCAGTCTACAACTTCTCAATTCCTGGAACAGTGAAAAACTTGCTTGACTGGCTTTCACGTGCCATCGACTTGTCTGACACTCGTGGAGCATCTGCTCTTCAAGATAAGATTGTTACAGTATCTTCAGTTGCGAATGCAGGTCATGATCAGCTCTTTGCGATTTACAAAGACCTCTTGCCATTCATCCGTACACAAGTTGTTGGTGGTTTCACTGCAGCTCGTGTCAACGATTCTGCTTGGGAAGATGGTAAATTAGTTCTCGAAGACAGCGTTGCTGCTTCTTTGAAACAACAATCAGAAGACTTGCTTCAAGCTATTCAATAATTGCAACAAAAGGAAAAAGATAGTAGACAAATGTTATTTCTACTATCTTTTTTTTGTTAATCAACAAGTTCTGCAATCATACTATGTTTGAGTGGTAGACTACACATCACTAGAAGGAAGATAAATGAAGACTGAACCCAGAAGAGGGCCAAGTCAAAAATTCCATGCACAGCAACCACTGTTAAAAATGAAAGATAGAGTCCAAGAATCGGTCGTTTACTTGGTACTTGACTCATATCAATTAATTTTCGGATTGGATCTGAAGAAGCAATCCCTAACAAGACAGTCCCTACTACACCGTAACTCAATATTGTATCGATATAGATACTATGCGCATGTTCATGATAAGGTGCAAAAATACGAGGATAAGCATGCATGTATGTTAGCGGGCCTTCTCCCCAGAAGGGGTTTTGTTTGAATAAGGTCATACCTGCATTCCAGATAGACACACGTTCTTCCATAGATGAATCAAGTGTTCCCATTCGAACTCCTAAATCACTAGAGAAGAGAAAGGCCAAGCCGATACCAAAGACTCCAATACTTAACCAGAAAGCACGCCAGTTTTTAATGGTAGTGAAAAGATAAATAATCGCACCAAATATGATAGCTGGAAATGCCGTTCTATTTTGAGTAAAGTTGAGCCCGAATAAATTCGCAAAGATTGCAATCACTGAGAAGATTTTCAACCATCTCAATCTAGTCGTACTTATCAGATAAAAACCAATCATGATACAGAAACAACAGATAATCCCATAATAGTTAGGATTAAAGAAGGCTACTTCAGCCCGATTCTGATGCCAAACCTGCATATTTGGTGATAAGAAGGTATAATCAAATTTCTTAACAATTTGAAAATGCTCCAGAGCTGCGAAAACTGAGGCTAACACACTAAGCGATAAAATCCCTTGTAATACCAATCTAAAAAATTTAGGGGTTAGATGAGCCTGGTAATAGTAAAAGAAAATCGCAAAGAGGAACATTCCTAAAGTAGCAACCATCCCCATGACATTTTGAGCCAGAAGAGAGATGACACCACTATAGCCAATAAATAAAAGAAGAATAGCATGGTTAGAGAGTCGTTTTAGAATCCCCTTCATTTCTCCTGTAAATATCAGACCTATTAAATAAGCGATAAAAAAATAATGACGAAAAATATAAAAAAAGGCAAGAAAAATACTTAGAATAACAGCTAGCAAGATAAGTTCTTGCTTAGACAAGCCTTTCAATTTTTTTCAATGATACCTATTGATTTCACAACAGATCCTTTCTCTCTGTGCCTTAGAGCTCAGATATATAAACTATTAAAACATTTTTACCATTTTTCAAAGAATTTGAAAACCACTTTGTCTATATCATCCTAACTAAAAACTTGGTAAAACTTTATAAGAAACGAGGATTCCTCTCATAAAAAGCAGTCTATCTTTTTGTAAAAATTATGGTACAATTAAATTAATTTTTCCCGGAAAGGCTCTACCATGAAATCTTACCAAGAAGTTTATAAAATATTAGCTAGTGAAACTGATTATTTAAGTGGAGAAAAAAATTGCTGAACTATTAAAACCTCTCTCGAACTTCTGTTTGGAAAGCGATTCAGCGTCTCCAACAGGAAGGTTTAGAAATTGACAGCATCAAAAATCGTGGCTACAAACTTCTTCGTGGAGACCTTATCTTACCTCAAGAAATCGAAAACAACAGCCCTATCACTGTTCAATTTAAACCTATCACCAAATCGACCCAGACTGATGCCAAGGAGGCCATGGAAGCTGGTGCCAAAGGAGATACACTCTACCTCTCAACTAGCCAAACGATGGGCCGTGGTCGATTTCAGCGTCCCTACTACTCTCCAGACAAGGGGGGAATCTATATGTCCCTCCACCTAAAACCTAATCTTTCTTATCTAGATTTACCAGCTTACACACTCTTGACTGCAGCTGCTATTTATAAGGCTGTTAAAAATTTGAGCTTAATTGATTTAGACATCAAGTGGGTAAATGATCTGTATCTAAATCAGAAAAAAATAGCCGGTATCCTAACAGAAGCCATTACTTCTATCGAAACCGGACTTGTTACAGATGTTATTATTGGTGTTGGAATCAACTTTTCTATCGCTGACTTTCCCAAAAATCTACAAGGGAAAGCTGGAAGTCTCTTCTCTCAGAACAGTCCTATCACTCGCAATGAACTGATTGCTGAAATTTGGAAATGTTTCTACGAAACAGATGCAGATGAGCTACTTTATCTCTATAAAAAACGCTCCATCGTTTTAGGAAAAGAAATTTCCTTCAAGAAAGGATCAGGAAATAATCACAGGAAAAAGCCTGTGACATTTCGGATCAGGGCCAACTGCAGATAGAATTAGCCACTGGTGAAAAAATCTGGCTCAATAGCGGTGAAGTTTCGCTTACCAAATGGTAAATACTCGTCAACAATATAAAAATCGACCTCTCTATTGAGAAGGTCGATTTTCTTATCGTTTATTTTTTCAAACGTTCAACATCACGCGCAATAACAAGTTCTTCATCAGTTGGGATGACAAGGACACGAATTTTTGCAGCATCTGTAGAGATGTCTCCAGTTACACCAAAAACATTTTTCTCTGGATCTACATCACAACCGAACCAAGAAATACCAGTGATAACTTTTTCACGTACATCAGCTGCATTTTCACCAACACCAGCCGTAAAGATGATAGCATCAGCTCCGTTTAGGACTGCCAAGTATTGTCCAATATGTTTTTGGATACGGTCAACGTACATTTCAAGAGCCAAGGTTGCATCAGGATCACCAGCTTCAACACCAGCTTCTACATCACGCATATCACTAGACTTTACCAAAAAAATACCCTTGTAAACCTGACTCACGGTTCAAAATACGATTGATCATCTCTTCAGGTGTATTAAAATCATTTGTATGTTCCATAAGGTAAGGAATGATAGCTGGATCGATATCACCAGTACGTGTTCCCATCATCACACCTGCAAGTGGCGTGAATCCCATAGATGTATCAACAGATTTTCCACCCTTAACCGCAGTGATAGAACCACCGTTACCGATATGACATGTGATTAATTTTCAATTCTTCAAGCGGACGTCCCAACAGTTTTGCTGCTTCTTGAGCTACGAATTGGTGGCTAGTTCCGTGAGCACCATATTTTACGAACTTTGTTTTCTGTGTAATATTTAGTTGGTAGTGGGTAGCGGTAAGCTTTTCTCAGGCATAGTTGAGTGGAAAGATGTATCAAAAAAACAGCAACACTAGTTACGTTTGGTAACAATTCCTTTGAAGGCGCGAATTCCGGCTACGTTAGCTGGGTATGTAGTGGTGCAAGTAGACCCAACTCTTCGATTTTGAGTCCAATACGTCACCTTCTACTACTGCAGAGTCTGTGAAAGACTTCACCACCAGCAACAACACGGTGCCCAACTCCTGTGATTTCATCGTAAGATTTGATAATATCAAAACGAATCAAGTCATCAAGCAAAAATTTTAACAGCAACAGTATGATTTTTCAATATCAGTGATTTCTTTCTTTCAGAACGACCATCGAAATTTAACTGTTGAGATAGAATCTTTCAAACCAATGCGTTCAATTAAACCTTTTAGCAAGAACCTGTTCTTCTGGCATTTGATAGAGTTGCCATTTCAAACTTGAGCTACCGGCATTAATTGCAATTGTTTTTAGACATAATTTTTCCCCTTTTTTTAAGCGTTTTTCAACTATTATATCAAAATTTATATTAGATTTCATGTTCTTGACACCAATTTTGAAAATTTTCCTTAAATTCCATCAAAATTTCAGGGTCACGAAGACTCGTAAGTGGATAAACAAATGGTTCAATCCCTTCTCCCGTCTTCTTCTGTAGAACAAAAATTGTTTTAGACTGAGCTCCGTGTGCAAAGAGATCCTCTGGTAAAGCTATGATTGCTACTAGTTGGGCTTTTTCAGTCAGCCATGATTTTAAAAGTTCACTCTGAGGGCTCGTCAAGAGGTCCGTTGGAGCTAGAAAAATCGCATAACCACCTGTTTTAAGATACTTGAGTGATTGTTCCATTAACAGATGATGCGCATAGGTATGTTCGTCCCTTGGCTGCCACTTGATAACGCGAGGCTGTCTGATTATCTGGATAGTAACCGACAGGCAGGTCACTTACAATGATATCACTTTCTTTTAATACTTGTGGACGCACTGCATCTCCTTGGACAAAGCCCATTTGTAGATCCATAACTTCAGCCATGCTTGCTGCCAAATCAATCAAGAGATCATCTAGCTCTATTCCAAGGTAATCAACCTTTTTGTTCATAGATGTCAAGAAGCTAGATCCCAGAATTCCCATTCCAGAACCTAACTCTAACAGACTTAGATCTTCAGTAGGACAAAGCTGTTCTATGATAAAAATCATCAAGTGACCAATGGCATCCGGTGTGAACTGGTGGTTGGCTTGAAGAGGTTCTGTTTGCGCTGCCTTCATTAGCAAAAATTGATAGGTCCGTAACCACTCCTCTTTTCGAAGCGCTAAGCGTTTTAAGGCCTGGTTATTTTTTTTGACTTGCTCCAGATTGGTTTGACCATCGAGATAGATCCCATTTTGTTCAATCAAGGCATCATAAAAGCTTGTCGCCAAATCGTTTTGAATGATTTGGACATTTTCTAATAAATAGGTATATGCCTGTTCAATTTTTTCAAAATCCATAATCTTATCTTACCAAATTCAGAGCTGATTTTCCAGATTTTCATGATACTGAAATCAAATAAAAACCTCTGAGTTGACTCTCAAAGGTTTATTCTACTATTTACGATTTTTCAACTGCAGCTGTCACAAAAGCAGTGTAGAGTTCTTCTGGACGGTTTGGGCGACTTGAAAGCTCTGGATGGTACTGACAAGCCACAAAGAATTTGTTTTCTGGAATCTCAACTATTTCGACCAAGCGGTTGTCTGGTGACACACCTGAGAAAGACAAAACCTGCTCCTTCAAACTGTTCACGGAAGGCATTGTTAAACTCATAACGGTGACGGTGACGACGTTGCACCACCTCTTTGTTATGATAAGCTGCAGCTGCCTTGGAACCACGTTTTCAACTTAGAAGGATAAAGTCCCAAACGAAGGGTTCCCCCCATGTCCTCAACATCAATCTGATCACGCATGATATCGATGATAGGATATTTTGTATCAGGGTCAAGCTCTGCTGAATTAGCTCCTTCAAGTCCCAAAACATGACGGGCAAACTCGATACAGGTCAATTGCATTCCCAAGCAAACCCCAAGCATTGGTACATCATTTTCACGCGCATAGCGAATCGCTTGAATCTTACCCTCAGTACCACGTTGACCAAAACCACCTGGAACGATGATGCCGTCAGCGTCCGATAGGAGTTCTGCCACATTTTCAGCTGTCACATCGTTGGCATTAACCCAATCAATCTTCACTTCTGCATCATTGGCATAACCAGAGTGTTTCAAGGCTTCAACAACGGAGATGTAGGCATCCTGTAACTCGACATATTTACCAACAAGTGCAATCTTGACTTGTTTTTTGAGGTTCATAACCTTATCAACCATAGCTGACCATTCTGTCATATCTGCTGCAGGTGCATCAATCTTCAAATGGTCGCAGACAATTTGATCCATGCCTTGTGCTTGCAGATTAAGTGGGATTTGGTAAAGATGATCCACGTCCAAGGACTCAATAACTGCTTCTGGTGCCACATCACAGAACTGGGCTAGTTTATTTTTAATCCCTTGTCCAGCTGGCTTTTCAGTACGGATGACCAACATATTTGGTTGGATTCCCAAACCACGCAATTCTTTGACAGAGTGTTGAGTTGGTTTGGTTTTCATTTCACCAGCTGCCTTGAGGTAAGGAAGCAAGGTTGTATGGATATACATGACATTATCTGCACCGACATCTGCCTTCATCTGACGAAGAGCTTCTAAGAATGGAAGGGACTCGATATCTCCGACTGTTCCACCAACCTCTGTAATAATGACATCAGAGTCTGTCGTAAGAGCAGCACGCTTGATTTTTTCTTTCAAGGCATCTGTAATATGAGGAATAACTTGGACAGTTGCACCCAAATATTCACCGAGGCGTTCCTTACGAAGAACTTCGCTGTAGATTTTACCAGTTGTCACGTTTGAGTATTTATTGAGGTTGATATCGATGAAACGTTCATAGTGACCCAAGTCCAAATCTGTCTCAGCCCCATCATCAGTTACAAAGACTTCCCCATGCTGATATGGGCTCATGGTCCCTGGGTCTATATTGATATAAGGGTCAAATTTTTGAATGGTCACCTTCAAACCACGGTTTTTTAAAAGACGTCCAAGGCTCGCTGCAACGATCCCTTTCCCAATAGACGACACCACTCCACCAGTTACAAAAATATATTTCGTAGACATAGATTCCTCTTTCTAAAATGCTCAAGGTCCTGCTCACTAGTAGGGGAGATAGAAAACAAGACCTTCATCAATAACCACAATCCAGGATAAAAGTTCCTGGAAAAACAAAAATAGCTCCCTAATAACTAGGGAGCTCCGACCTCTAAAAGAGGTGCCCGAACAATATCTTACCTCAATTTGACTCATTTGTCAAATCAAATTGACTATCAGATTTTCAGTGTCTTACCTTTTCAAGTATGAATAATCATTAAAAAAAAACAAGGAAATTTCCTTGCTTTTTGTATTATTCTTCTTCATCCTCAGAATCTTCGTCATCTTCTTCATTAAGATCGACATCTTCGCCAAGGTCATCTGGTGCAATTTCGTTGATTTCAGCGTCGTAGGCTTCTACTTCGTTCTTCTCATCATCTGGATTTTCATCATCATAAGAAAGAGCTGGATCTTCTTCGTAGGCATCTTCATCTTCTGGATCATCTGCGCCATAATCAATGGCATCAGCATCTCCGTCCATAAAGGCATTAACGCGTTTTTTCTTAGCTTTAGGTGCTACTTCTTCATCGTCACTTTCCTCAAGAGCAATGATTTCTTCATCAATTTCATCTACTCCATACCATGAACGAAGACCCCATTTGTTATCTCCAAGTGAGATAAAAGCTACCGTCAAAGTTCAATTCTGTATAGAACAAAGGTAGTGCTTCACGAATATCGCTATTAGAGGTACCAAGATAGTTTTGGATTTCATTAACCAAATCGCTAAAATGCATTTCGTGATCGCGACCACGGAGTTCCAAGATGGCACGAGCCACCTCAATCATAGATAGTTCACTTTTTTCTTGCCCAGCAAATACTTCTAATTCCAAAGCGTTTCTCCTCATTTTTTACTACTAACGCCAGAGCATATAAACTCTGGTCTCATTTTATCATGTACTCTTTATTGTACGATAATTTTCTTTATTAGTCAAAGGTTTAGAAGAAATTCATGTGAAAATATTTTCTGTTAATAGAAAGACCTGAGAGATACACTCAGGTCCGCTACTTTATTTATAGCTCAAAGCTCGTTTAAAGGTTTTTCCAGATGCCTAAAGTCATCTGTTTGAAGAACTAAGCTAGCATACATACGTCCGATAAAGACTGTTGCAGTTACTGCAAAAAAATGACTGTTATAGCAAGCGAAATCCATGCTTCTAAACTACTTGCATAACCATTAATAGCTCTAAAAGGCATAAAGAAGGTTGAGATGAATGGGATATAAGAGCCAATCTTCAAAACCAAATTATCGCCAGAAGTTCCTAAGGCGGTTACTCCAATAAAACCTACCATAATCAAAAGCATCAAAGGGGACAAGGCCTTACCAGAGTCTTCGGGTCTAGAAACCATAGAACCCAGAAAGGCTGCCAAGACCACATACATAAAGAGACTGACCAAGACAAACAACAAGGTATTGACCGAAAAGGCTTCTCCCAAATGGTTTAGAATACCTGAATTAGCCAAGAAAGGCATATCTTTAAAGAATAAGAGAGCTCCAAAGTCCTCCAATGACATAAATGCCAATATGGGTCAAAATGACAAGAAGTAAAGCAATCATCCGTGCGTAGAAATAATGGCTAGCACGAATACTTGAGAAGACCACTTCCATAATTTTTGTTCCTTTTTCACTAGCTACCTCTTGAGCAGTGACACTAGCATAAGTAATCAAAATCATATAGAGGAAGAAGCCTAGTCCCTGCAGCCGCAAAGGTTTGGACCATTTTTTTATTTTTCCTTAGCTTCATCAATCTGCTCTGTAGAATTGAATCGTTTTGAGCCAAAGTGTTGTTCCTGTTCCTGAGACAAATTTGCTTCTGAACGGTTTAGTTGGTATTGGAGTTCATTCAACTTAGTGGTCACAGCTAACTTTATACCACTTTCAAGGGAAGTTTCACCCATGATAGACTGCCTTTAGTACACCATCTTCTCTGATCAATGGTCAGATAACCTTTTTATTTTTTTCATCCTTGATAGCAGCTTGAGCACTTGCTTCATCCTTATAGTCAAAGTTAATGCCATTGGTCGATTTTGACCCCTCTGTTACAGCAGGAACCGAACTAACAACTGCTACTTTATTATTTTGAGCTAGAGAAGAACCTTGGAGATACCCAATTCCTCCAGACAAGCCGATAAAGAGAAATGGCGAGATTACCATAAAGAAGAAACTCCAGGATTTGACATGACGTAGATAGGTTTCTTTGATTACAACCAACATATTTCTCATACTTCCACCCCTGATTCTAGTTTAAAGATTTCATCGATTGTCGGAGCTTGCTGGTCAAAGGTCGCAATATAGTGTCCTTGAGTCAAGATAGCAAAGAGCTCCTGTCCAGCATTTTCGTCATCTAGGATGAGCTTCCAAATCCCCTGCTTGGTCAAGCTAGCATGAGTGACATGTGGGAGATTTTCCAACTCTTCCTGATTTTTTTCACTTGAAACAAAAAGTCGTGTTTTGCCGTATTGATTACGAACATCTTGGACTGGTCCATGTAAGACGACACGCCCATCACGAATCATCAGGATATCATCACATAGCTCTTCGACATTGGTCATGACGTGGTCAGAAAAGATAATGGTCGCTCCACGTTCTTTTTCTTTGAGTATAACCTGCTTAAGAAGTTCGGTATTAACTGGATCCAGGCCACTAAAGGGTTCATCGAGGATAATCAAGTCAGGTTCATGAATCAAAGTGATAATCAACTGAATCTTCTGTTGATTTCCTTTTGAGAGACTCTTGATTTTATCTGTCAGTTTTCCTTTGACTTCTAGCTTTTCCATCCATTGAGGGAGTTTTTCTTTGACCTCTTTTGCATCCATGCCTTTTAATGTTGCCAAATAACGCACTTGTTCAAGGACTGTCAATTTAGGCATGAGACTACGTTCTTCGGGTAGATAGCCAATCCGAGCATAGGTTTCCTGACGAATTTCCTGGCCATCAAACTGAATCTCTCCCTGATAATCCAAAAAAATTTCAAAAATACTGTGAAAAAAATAGTTGTTTTTCCCAGCTCCATTTTTCCCAATCAGACCCCAAAAATACGTCCCTGACCGTGCTTGACAATCTACACCAAACAAAAACTTGTTTAGGGTCCAAAACTTTTTTTCAAGATTTGCGGATTTCTAACATGTTCCACCTCCTACGAATCTTATCCTCATTATACTCCTTTTTTTATAGCTATTACAAGGATTTATGTACATTTTTTTATTGGTAGAATTTGCTAGAAATTTTTTTATATCAAAAAAATAATAAAAAATTTCTACATTTATTTATCTTTCCAATACCATGCATTTACCAAGATAAAAAAATCCACCCCTAGGGATGGATTGAAGGTTCTTAACGCACTTCTGCATTCACTTTTTCTTCGAGTGATGCTTGGATTTTTTCCATGTAGCGTGCGACTTCTTCGTCAGTCAAGCTATCTTCTGGATTTTGGAAGGTCAAGCTATAAGCCATTGACTTCATACCGAGTCCTAGTTTTTCACCGAGAAGACGTCAAAGAGTTTGATATCTGTCAAACGCTTTCACGCCCTGCAGCTTTGATGGCATCAACCACTTCTTGGTGAGTCACTTCTGCCTTGAGGAGAAGGGCGATATCACGGCTGACTGCTGGGAACTTCGTAATTTCCACAAATGGAGCAGCTGGTTGAAGAGCTGCTTCAATAGCTGAAAGGTTAAGCTCTGCTACATAAGTTTCTGGAATATCGTAAGCCTTAGCTGTAACAGGGTGCACTTGACCGAGGAAACCAAGAACTTGGTCACCGAGTGAGATCAAGGCTGTACGTCCTGGGTGAAGACTAGCTATTTCAGAGGTTGCTGTATAAGTCACTTCAAGACCCCAAAGCGAGCAAAGAGAGCTTCAAAGATTCCCTTAGCATAGAAGAAAGTCAACAGGAACTGCTGCAGTTTGGAAAGTCTTTTTTTCAGCGACTAAACCAGTCAAGGCAAAAGGCAAAGCTATTGATTTCGTTTGGCAAGTCTTCTTTTGGATTACCAGTTTGCTCGAAAGACTTTTTCCAATCTCATAAAGAGCCAAGTCTTTGTTCTTACGTGCTACGTTGTAGGCAACTGTATCCAAAATACCTGAAACCATATTTTGACGGAGAACTGAACGGTCCACGGTCATTGGCCACATGAGCTCTGTTAAGTTGCTTGGCTGAATCGTAAACTCAACTGCTTTTTCAGGAGTTGTCAGAGCATAGGTGATGATTTCAGTTAATCCTGCTCCTTCAGCAATAGTCCGAACTTGACGACGGAGTTTTTGTGTCGCAGTCAATTCACCAGCTGTCCCATCATCTTTTGGAAGACTGGTTGGCAAGCGGTCATAACCATAGATACGAGCGATTTCTTCAAAGAGGTCAGCCTCGATAGTGATATCCCAACGGCGACGAGGGACGCTGACAGTAAAGCGATCAGCATTTCCAGAAAGACCAAAATCCAAGGCGACGGAAGACATCTTCAACATCGGCGTAGGAAAGCTCTGTACCAAGGACACGGTTGACGTCTGCAAGAGTTGAAGAAACTTCTACATCAGAAGTATCAAGCTGACCTGCTGAAACAATACCCTTACGCACAGTTGCACCTGCAAGCTCTGCAATCATGCTCGCTGCTGCATCAAGGGCTTCATTGACAGTTGCCACGTTGATGCCTTTTTCAAAAGCGAGAAGAAGATTCAGAACGAAGGTTGAGACGACCGCTAGTCTTACGGATAGATTTGCCATTGAAGACAGCTGCTTCAAGGACAACACGACTAGAGTTTTCAGAGATTTCTGTAGCTTGACCACCCATAACACCTGCAAGGGCTACTGGTTTATCAGCAACAGTGATGACTAAGTCATTTGTTTCCAACTCACGTTCTTCACCGTCCAAGGTTACCAATTTTTCACCAGCACGCGCTTCACGCACACGGATCTCGCTTCCTTCAAAGGTATCCAAGTCAAAGGCATGCATCGGCTGACCAAAGTAAAGCAAGGATATAGTTGGTCACGTCCACCACATTATTGATTGGACGGATACCTTCATTCATGAGGAGGTTTTGCAACCATTGTGGACTTGGTGCGATGGTCACATTGTCCAAGATACGAGCTGCATAGTAAGGAGCCTTGTCTGTGTCAATGCTGACAGAAAGAGCATCTGCTGCAGCTTGGTCTGTTTCTGTTAAACTAAATTCTTTAAAGTTGACTGCCTTGTCATAGATGGCTGCTACTTCGTGAGCTACCCCACGCATAGAAAGAGCATCTGCACGGTTTGGCGTGATAGAAAGTTCGATGATTTCATCATCCAAGTCTAGGTATGAGAAGACTTCCTCACCTGGAACAGCATCTTTCTGGCAAGATTTGGATGCCATCTGCGAAATTCCTTTGGTACAACTGAGTCAGAAATGCCCAACTCACCAAGTGAACAGATCATCCCTAGTGACTCTAAGCCACGGATTTTCCCTTTTTTAATCTTGTAGTTGTCCGCGATGCGAGCACCTGGAAGAGCCACCATAACCTTGATGCCTGCACGCACATTTGGTGCTCCACAGACGATTTGACGGGCTTCTTCTTCACCCACATTGACTTGGCAGACATGCAAGTGTGTTTCTGGCACATCTTCACAAGACAAGACTTCTCCGACGACAATTTTTGAGAGACCAGCAGCTGGTGATTCCACACCTTCTACTTCGATCCCTGTGGTTGACATTTTTTCAGCCAACTCTTGTGATGGCACATCAATGTCCACCAATTCTTTTAACCATTTATAAGATACTAACATAATTCTGATTGTAAGATCCCAGTAAGAGAGACCTCTTCAATTCCTTTCTTTTTCTTTGAGGCAGTCCTCACCATTTCTCATTGAGAGAAGATGATTAGTACAGTATAGGACTGTGTTTCAGGTTTCAATCTTATTTAAACTGTTCTGAGAAGCGGACATCGCCTTGGTAGAATCCACGGATATCGTTGATTCCGTAACGAAGCATAGCTACACGTTCTTGACCAAGACCAAAGGCAAAACCAGAGTAAACAGTCGCATCGATACCACTCATCTCAAGGACACGTGGGTGAACCATTCCGGCACCCATAATCTCGATCCAACCTGTTTTCTTACATACGTTACAGCCATCTCCACCACACTTGAAGCATGAGACGTCAACCTCAACAGAAGGCTCTGTAAATGGGAAGTAAGATGGACGCAAACGAATTTGACGCTCTTCACCAAACATTTTTTGCACAATCAACTGAAGCGTTCCTTGAAGATCAGCCATAGAGATATTTTTCCCTACAACCAAACCTTCGATTTGGTGGAATTGGTGACTGTGGGTTGCATCGTCCGTATCACGACGGAATACACGCCCTGGTGAGATCATCTTCAAAGGACCTTTAGAAAAGTCATGGGCATCCATCGCACGCGCCTGAACTGGAGATGTGTGGGTACGGAGCAAGATTTCTTCTGTGATGTAGAAAGTATCCTGCATATCACGGGCTGGGTGGTCTTTTGGAAGGTTCATACGCTCGAAGTTGTAGTAGTCTTGTTCTACTTCAAATCCATCCACGACTTGGTAACCCATACCGATGAAGATATCTTCGATTTCTTCACTAGTTTGTGTGAGAACGTGACGGTGACCAGTCGCAACTGGACGACCTGGAAGCGTCACATCGATGCTCTCACTTGCTAGTTGAGCTGCAACCTTTCTTTTCTTCCAAGAGCTTAGCTGTTTCTTCAAAGGCAGCTGTTAGGACGTCACGAGCCTCATTTACGTGTTTTCCGATAACAGGACGCATTTCAGCAGAAACGTCTTTCATCCCTTTAAGGATTTCAGTCAGTGACCCTTTTTTCCCAAGGACTGAGACACGCAATTCTTGCATCTCTTTTTCATTTTCAGCAGTAATCTGCTTCAAGCTAGCTAGCGTTTCTTCACGAAGCGCTTTTAATTGTTCTTCAATAGTTGACATAATTCCTCCATCAGTCGATTATCAGAAAAAAAGAAAACCACATGCCAAAAACTCCACTCGGAGCGTTGACACGCGGTACCATCCGTTTTCATCTGACAAGTCAGACCTTTATTTCTGAATCCCTGCGCAAGTGAATTCACCCAGTTTTCATATAGAGAGCTTTCAGTCACGGCTCTCCTCCCTGATATATTTCCCCTGAGATACTAGTCTTGCAGATTCCTATTTAATTACTAAATATTTTATCAAATTTTCAAGCATTCTTGCAAGGTATTTTGCGACTAATCAACATAGTCTCCACCTTCAAAGCCGTAATACTCTTCCAAACTGAGGCCACTTGCAGCGATGTCCTTGGCTTCTTTTCCGACGTAGCGAAGGTGCCATTCTTCAGCCATATAGCCTGTTTCTTTTTCCTTACCTTTGAGATAGCGAACGACAAAACCATAGTCAGCAGCATGATCTAAAAGCCATTGGGCAGCCTTTTCTTCTGTCACTAAGTTTCCATTTGTTCCTATTAGATCAAAGGCAAGACCAGTTTGGTGTTCACTATAGCCGGGTCTTGCAGAATAGCGGTCAGCCTCTGCCTTGCCATCTTGATTGACATAATCCTGATACAGTTTAACCTGAGTTTCATAACTTCTAAATCCACTATAGTGGTCGCTAATCGGGAATCCTGCTTGCTGCATTGCTGCAATAAGTTTTAACAGTTCTGCCTTTGCGGTAGGATTTTCTCCAGGATTATAATCTTTGGACATAGGATAATGCTTGTTAGCGACAACAATCTCATCATACTTACCTTGAATACTGTAGTGATCTCCTTTGTCTAACTACTTCTGCCTTTCTTTTGACTAGCTTCCTGAGACTTACTTCCACGGTTCCTTCTTGTACAGTCGATTGCTCTGAAGAAGTCTTTTGCGTCAGAAGTCTGCTGTTTTTTTCTTGTGAACAAGCTGCCAATGTCAAGGCTAATAAGCCTGACAAGATAAGATATCTTTTTTTTCATGGTTTATCCTTTCATTATAATCTATCTGATTCAACAGTATCAGACAATCTTGCAATCAAGTCTTCTAATTGTCTTCGCTTAACCTGCATATTCTTCAGCTGCCATTTCTTCCCATGGAACCCACCAGACTGGACCACGCCCATTAAGACCGTGTCCCTTCATATCACCCAGCTCGTCTAGGGAAAAAAATATGCCAGTGAACATGAGCGTCTCCATTTCCCAACAACTCTACATTCATCTTTTCAGCAGAAAAAGCCTTAGAGACAGCTTCCTGAACCAGACTCATTTCCTCTAAAAAGTTGAAGTTTGACAGTTGGATGTAGATGATGTAATTCTGTGACATGTTCCTTGGCTAGAGAATAGAGTGTATCCTTCAAAATACTGGTGGTCTCCAATGACAACATAGCCTGTTTCCAGTTCTTTTACAAAAGTAGGGATTTTCACCAGACTTAATCAATTCAATTCGATCACAAATCAAGCACATATCAGTCCACCAAGTCACTCTTAAGATAAGCATCTACCATACGCTCAGTAGCCACTACAGAATCAACATGAGTCCGCTCGTATGAGTGACTTGACTCAATACCTGCACCAAGAAGCGCGTGCTTGACCTCTGCTCCAGCTGACATAGCTGCAGAAGCATCTGAACCGTAAAATGGATAGATATCTAGTTTAAATGGAATGTCTTGCTCTTTTGCTAGAGCTACCAGATGTTGGCGGAACTCATAGTGATAAGGACCTGAAGCATCTTTAACACAGATAGAAACTGTGTACTCGTCTGTCTGCTGGTCATCTCCCATCGCTCCCATATCCACAGCCAGATATTCGACAACTTGACTAGGAATACTTGAGTTAGCACCATGCCCCACTTCTTCAAAGACTGAAAAAGGCAAAATGAGTAGTAACTGGAAGCTCAATCCCTTCTTCTTTATAGACTTTAAGGAGATTGAGGAGAATAGCTGCACTCACCTTGTCATCCAAATGACGAGACTTGATAAAGCCTGTATCAGTCACGATTGTTCGAGGGTCAAAGCTGATAAAATCTCCAACTTCGATACCGAGTGCGCGTGTTTCCTTATCATTGGTTACTTTTTCGTCCAAACGTACTTCCATATTGTCCTGCGTACGTTCAGCTGTCCCCGCATCCTTGTATACATGGCAAGAAGTTTGGTGGATCAAAATCGTACCTGAAACTGTTTTTCCTGTACTAGCCACATGAACCGTACAGTTTTCACCTTCAATCATATTCCAAGGATAGCCTCCAATACGGTCCATTTTGAGGCGACCGTCTGGTTTAATAGCACGAACAATGGCACCCAAGGTATCTACATGGGCAGTTACATAGCGATGTTGTTCGTCATTTTTACCTTTGATTGTAACATTAACACCACCTTTAGCAGTACGGACAGGTTGATATCCAAGCTTTTCAAGCGTCTCAACCAAATAATTGGTAATTTCACGCGTAAAACCTGTTGGCGACGCGATAGCAGTTAGTTCTTTAATATATTCTACAGTTTGATTCATTTCTTCACCTCTACTACTATTATATCACTTTTTCCCTTTTTAGGCTGAGCAAAAATGAAAAAAACTTAGATAATTTGATTGCAAAAAGTATGCTGTGATATAATGAAAGTTAGTTCTTAATTATGAAAGGAAAAGACATGAACAAATATTTTAAAATGACTCTTTGTGTAGCTTTACCATTAGCTATCTTGTTGGGATGTTCAAAACAATCATCATCTTCATCAACTAGCTCAGCAAAAGGTGAAACTACACAGGTAGACTCTACTAGCCAACAAACTACAGAAAACAAATCTGAAGTAAAAACAGTGACCTTTGTAAATGATACTCATAGTGATCTTAATTCTACTTTAACCTATACTGTAGATGGAGATAACGTATTGAAACATTCAGGTCATAACGTCTATGACCCAGAAGCTATCGGTACTACTGCAGAAAAACTCAAAACATCCGTTGAAGAAGCTTATAAAGGTTATGAAGGTCTTAAAGGTGTTACCCATAGCATTGAGATTAAAGACGGAAAAGTCGTTCAACATACTGAAATTGACTTCACAGTTGCAAGTCTTGACGAACTTAAAAAAGCCTTACCAGATGAATACTCTGGTATTGGTGACAGTGTTAGCTTTAGCGCCTCTGAAAAAATGTTAAAAGATCTTGGATATACTGAAAAAACTAACTAAGAGTAATTGAAAAAACCTTGGCATAAGCCAAGGTTTTTTATTCCATTTCGAACGCTTCACTTTCTTGTTTATTTGGAAGAACGAGAGAAAGTAAGATTCCAACAATTGCTGGCACTAACCATGGTAGAGAGGCATCTCGCGAATGGTAGCGCGTTAACGATATTTGCAAGAAAGTCAATCTTAAATGTAGATCCTAAAACACTGGCAATAGCAATGGCAGTGACAAGTCCAACAGTCAACTGCATACCTGGTTTAGAAAGGGCGATAAATTTGTTAACAATCACAATCATGACAATAGCAATCGTGATTGGATACAAGACAACTAGCACTGGAACTGAGTATTTGATAATAGCACTCAAACCAAGGTTTGCGATAGCAAAACCAATCAAGGTAAAGACAGTCGCATAAACCTTGTAGCTGATTTGTGGGAAGCGGTCGTTGAAGAATTCAGCTGTTGATACAATCAAGCCTACAGTCGTTGTGAAACAAGTCACAGTTACCATGACTGCAAGGAAAAATTGCGCTATCGAACCAAATATTTCTTGTGTTGCTTGTGACAAGATATAAACTCCTGGAGTTCCTTCCTTCATCACTTCAGCTGGTACTGGGAAATGATTTCCAAGGAAACCTAGGCCAATGTATAAAGCACTAAATCCTAAAGCTACAACGATTCCAACGACCCAAATAGTTGAAATGTATTCTTTCTTACTTGAAAATCCAAGCTGTTTCAAGGTTTGAACAGCGATAACACTAAAGGCAACAGAAGCAAGCGCATCAAGTGTATTGTATCCCTCAAGGAAGCCTGCACCAAAGGCCGAAGTTTGATAGGCACCTGATGCTGCTTGCGGTGCGTTCCCACCATATTTAAAGGCCCCAAGGATAACCAAAACAACAATCAAAATTCGCAAATACTGGAGTCAAGATTCGTCCAATACGATCCAAAATCTTTGAAGGATTAAGGGCGATTAAATAGGCTGCAACAAAGTAGAGAATGGTAAAGACAATCAAACCTAAACCCTTATCTGCTTCTGCTAGGAGGGGACTAATCCCTACTTCAAACGATGTTGTTGCTGTACGCGGAATGGCAAAAAATGGACCAATCGACAAGTACAAGGCTGCAAGATAAATCGTCGCAAACCAGGGTGAAATTTTCTTAGAAATCTCATAGATATAACCCTTAGGATTAAGGGTTCCGATAATTAAGGTTAGGACGGCAATCCCAACACCTGAAAATACAAATCCTGCAATGGCAGGAAGGAAGTTTTCTCCAGACTGTGCGCCTAGAGTTGGAGGGAAAATCAAGTTACCTGCTCCAAAAAATATTCCAAACAGAAGTAATCCTGTTAAAAGCACCTTTTTAGCCATAAACTCTCCTTATAAAAATTAAAAATACTTTCTTAGTATAACATGTTTAAAGGCATGAAAAGGCTATCTCGAAATAATTCTAAAATGTTTTCAATTTTCGGAATTTTTAGAGCAAAATAAATTCCCTTCGAGACCTTTTCTATTTTCGGTCTCAAAGGGAGTTTTTCTTATTCTAAAGCATCCATGCCACCTTGGACATTTGTAACCTCATAGCCTTGTTCTGCCAAAAATTGACAAGCGCGTGCTGAACGCATTCCTGATTTACAAATCACGTAATAAAGCTGGTCTTTGTCCAGTTGTTTATAAGTATCAGCCAGTTGACTGAGAGGGAAATTACGAGCACCTTCTAAATGAAGAGCTTCAAATTCCTCTACTTCTCTGACATCCAGCACAGAAAGTGGGCTATTCTGGTAAAGTTGATAAAAATCGTTAAAAGTAATGTCTTTCATTTTGTTTCTCCAAGAATCTTTTGGATTCTATCTTTCAAATCAGGAACCACTTCTTCTTCAAACCAAGGATTTTTTTTCATCCAGATTTGGTTGCGTGGTGACGGATGCACCAAAGGGAAATAATCAGGCAAATAATCCTTAAAGCGATGCACACGATCCGTTACCTTATCACTGACCTTTTCATGCAGATAATATGCTTGAGCATACTGGCCAATCAAGAGGGTTAATTGAATATCTGGCAACTCCTTCAAAAGTTTTGGGTGCCATTTTTCTGCAAAACCTGGACGAGGTGGTAGGTCACCCGATTTCCCATGTCCTGGAAAGTAGAAATCCATAGGCATGACTGCAAAGTAACCTGAATTATAAAACGTATCTTCATCCACACCTAGCCACTCTCGCAAGCGGTCACCACTTTTATCCTTCCAGTAAAGTCCTGCTTCTTGAGTTTTGAGTCCAGGAGCTTGCCCAATGATATTGATACGAGCAGTCTTTGGTGCTGCAAAAAGAGGCTCGATTCCTTGCTCGGTATAGCTGGCATTCTGTGGATCCGCCATGATGGCTTGCTTGATTTTTTCGATTTGAGACATCTGTTTCCCTCCAAAAAGAAGTCCAAGCATAAAATCTCAGACTTCTAGAGCATTATTTGATCAATTCATAAATAGCTTCAGCGTAGATGGCTGCTGCACGGAAAAGATCGTCCAAGGCGATAAATTCATTGGCCTGGTGCATAGTATCGATAGAATCTGGGAACATAGCACCGTAGGCTACACCACGCTCTAACAATCGTCCAAATGTTCCACCACCGATGACTTGCTCATGACCTTGAAGTCCAGTTTGTTTTTCATAAACATTCAACAAGGTTTGGACAAGTGGATCTTCCATTGGCACATAGTGAGGAGTGTGACCATGCTCAGAAAGGCTAACTGAAGCAACAGGCAAGGTTTCAAGAACTGACTTGATTTGCTCTGGGCTTGTTCCTTTTGGATAACGGAAATTGAGGGCAATGGTATTGTCAGCACTTGTTTCGTCAAAGCGGAAGACACCCGCATTCATAGAAAGGGCACCCATTTTTTCATCCACATGAGCAACCTTCAAATTCTTGCCTTCGTGGTCATTCAAGAGAATCTTACCAGCAATATCGAGGTAGTCTTTTGCAGGTCCTTCAAAGCAAATTGGCTAAGGAAGAGAGCGAGATAAGTCGCACCATTGACACCTGAAGCAGGCATAGCACCATGAGCTGATTTACCAATTACAGTCACCTTGTACTGACCGTTTTCTTCTTGGATTTCTCCTCTGAGTTTGTGCTCTGCAACGAAGCGTCTAGTTTCCCTTGCAAGTCAGCTAAGTCACCTGAAATGACTGCTGTTGCTGACTCAGGAACCATGTTTTCACGCAAACCACCTGTAAAGCTGTGAAGACGAGCTGCACCAGTATTTTCACCAGCAAAGTGGAGGTATTCTGTGATGTTTCCTTTTTCACCATTGATGATAGGGAATTCAGCATCTGGAGAGAAGCCAAAGTCTGGTTTTGCAAGTCCTACATGCTCAAAGTAGTAGTCCATATCTGCCCAACCTGACTCTTCGTCAGTTCCGACGATGAAACGAACTTTCTTAGAGGTTGGAAGTCCCAATTCTTTGATGATTTTCAAACCATAGTAACATGCTGTAGTTGGCCCCTTGTCATCAGAAGCACCACGCGCATAAAGACGACCATCTTTGATAGTTGGAGTGTAAGGGTCAGTGTCCCAACCACTACCTGCTGGCACTACGTCCATGTGGGCAAAGATTCCGAGAACTTCTTCTCCTTCACCAAACTCGAAATGTCCGGCATAGTTGTCGACATTTTTTGTTGGGTATCCGTCACGGTCTGCGATTTCAAGGAATTTCTCCAAGGCTTTTACTGGCCCAGGTCCAAATGGATGCTGCGCATCTGCCTTGCTGTCATCACGTTCTGAGTTGATTTCCAAAAGGCTAAACAAGTCAGCCAAGAGGTCTTCTTTGCGTTTTTCTACTTCTGCTGTAAAATCAATAACTGTCATTTTTTCTTCCTATCTCTTCTCGATAATTTCATCTACTGGCAAGCGGTAGCTTGGTTCTAACTTCTCATCTGTGTAACCCACTGTGATCAAAAGTTCTGGGCGGAAACGTTCTTCGATTTCCAAGACTTCATTGGCTTTTGATTTGTCAAAACCAAGGATAATGTTTGAACCAATTCCCTGGTCAGTCAGTGCAAGGACCAAGTTCATAGCTACTAGTCCTGCATTAAGAGCCAAGTAGTCACTAACTTGTTGATCGCTGTAACGCTCAAACTCAGCTGGAAGATTTTTCAAGAAGTACTGAAGTTGCTCTTCTGAGAAATTGTTGGCACCACCAGTACGGGCAATCTTGCGAGCACGTTTAGCTAAGTCTGTATCTGTAAACAAGGCAATCGTTACAGGTGCAGATGCTACTTGCTCATAGTTTGCACCGTAAGCCAATTTTGCTAGTTCAGCATTTTTCTCACGAACCACGACGAACTTCCAAGGCTGGCTGTTGTGGGCACTTGGTGCCAAGGTTGCGATTTCAATAGCTGTACGAACATCCTTCGGATCTACAGGTTTATCAATAAAATGCTTAGTCGCATGACGTTTTTTATTTAACTCAAGAAATTTCATAAGCAAGTTCCTTTTCTATTTCTACTGCTTCCATTTTACCACATTCTGAAAGAGCTTGCAGAGATTTTTCATTGGTGAAGGAAATTATCTTTTTACTTCTCTAATTTGAGTTTTTAATGACAGATTCAAACTGGAAAATTATAATATTTTTCTATCACGTCCATAAAAAAATATATATTGGCTATTTGATCGATTGTCTGGTAAGCTAGAAAGCATTAAGTAAAGGAGACTCTTATGAAAAAATTATTCTTATTATTTGCTATTAGTCCCTTGTTGGTTGCCTGTGGACAATCTAAACAAGAAAGTACTTCTACTTCCACTGCTAGTCCTAAAACCATTGTCGTAGCAACTGCCGGAGACATCCCACCTTTTGACTTTGAAAAAGATGGAAACCTGACTGGATATGATGTTGAAGTTTTAAAAGCAGTCGATGAAAAACTAGACCAATACAAGATTGAATTCCAAAAAACAGCCTGGGAAAGTATCTTCCCTGGAGTGGATGCTGGCCGTTACCAAGCTGCTGCAAACAACTTGAGCTATACCAAAGAGAGAGCAGATAAATACCTCTACTCACTACCTATCGCTAAAAATCCTTTGGTTCTTGTAAGCAGAAAAGACAAGGCTCTTACTTCTCTTCAAGATATCGCTGGTAAAACAACTCAGGATGATACAGGAACTTCTACTGCCAAAGTCGTTACAGACTGGAATCAAAGCCACTCCGACAATCCTGCAACCATCCAATACTCTGGTGAAGATGTCGCTAAACGTCTGACTGACCTCGCTAATGGTGAATTTGATTTCCTAATCTTTGATAAAATCTCTGTTCAAAAAATTATCCAAGACCGAGGTTTAGACTTGAACGTAGTCGACTTGGAAAGCAACGATAATCCAAACAACTACATCATCTTCTCAAGTGACCAAAAAGAATTTAAAGACCAATTTGACAAGGTCCTCAAAGAACTCTACCAAGATGGAACCCTTGAAAAACTCAGCAAAACCTATCTCGGTGGTTCTTACCTACCAGATCAATCTCAATTACAATAAGATATATTAAAAACGATTGGCTAGTCCAATCGTTTTATTTAGTATCTGTTCGTTAAAGCAACTCTTACAAAAAAATCAAAATAGTTTCTTTTGACATCCTCCACATAGCCATGCTTTTTCAATTAAACTAGCTAATAAATCTCTATTATGGCCTTGATAGTTGTCCTCTCGTCGCAACTCTTCATACATTTCGATAAAAGGGAAGGCCTTTTGGTCTTGGCTGATTCTAGCTCTGCTTCATAGTCATAAACAACCTTACGAAATTGGATATTGACTAATTCACCATTTTCAACTTCAAGTAAGGCATACTGGGCTCGGTGATTTTTTAGCCCTTCCCAGTCAAAATAAGGCATACCAATCGAACCTGGATTGATGATTTGTTGACCTTGACTACCATAACGTAGAAGCTGTTTATGGACATGTCCATAGACGGCTACATCAGTAGTTTCATCAAGTAGCTGGTCAAATTTTTCGGTATCATTTTCAACCAGCAAATCACCACCATAATTTTTCTCAGGTAAATTATGTGAAAGAGAAAAGCGCAAGCCTTCTACTTCTTTCTTGGCTACCATAGGTAGATTTCTCAACCAATCAATATGCTCTGGGTTTAGATCCTCCATCAGATACTGGGTCAATCGCATAAGCTGGATTTCTTGGGGATCCTCTAAACCATATTGCCCATCTAAAGCCTCTAACACACAATCATCCCAGTTGCCTCGAACAGATGCTGTAATGGGAAGGTCTTTCAAAAGAGCCACCAAGTCATTTGCTCCTGGCCCAGGAAGAAAAATATCTCCCAGAAGCCAATATTCAGTCGCTCCCAAATTTTTAGCGTCCTCAAGCACTCCAGCTAAGGCTGTCGTGTTGCCATGAATGTCTGATAAAATTGCAATCTTATGGTTCATTTTACACACTCTCTTTATTAGTATTTATTTATTCTAGCTATCCCTTACACCGTTATAGGTCTGCACCTTTCTTCATTTCACTTCTCAGTGCTAGGGGGTTTGTTATTTTCTTAAATATCTCACATATTCTACTAATACGTAGATGAGGATTGTTAAACAAATGATAGTTTCTAACCAAACGAGGAGGTTGAGGACTGGAAACTGTAGGATGCCCTGGGCCATTTTCAGTGAAGTTGCTGTGATAATGGTTGGGAAAGTTAGGGCTGAAAAAGCTGGTTGGAAGCCTTGTTTTAAAATCCTTGGTAAGCGACTAAGGACAAAGAAAAAGAAAGCCTGTGATGCAAGGATCATGACCAGCAAAATCCAACTAGGAAGGGCTGGACCTCCTATCCGAACTAATGCTGCTAAAAGGAGAGAAAATGGTGCACAGTAGATACCTTCTTGTCCTTGTAAAGCTAGTGGTAATGGATTTCTTTTCAAATCTTGATAAATCAGAGGATAAAGGATAAGGGTTAAGATAAAACCAAAAATCCAAGCTCCATAGGCAATCCCAATTATCCCCACTACTGGGTAGGTCAAGCTTGCTACTGCGATTCCCTACATAAAGAACCGTCCAACTTGGCGTTGCGCTCGTCCCTTGGTTTAGCCTGTACGTAATTGATAGTAAAATAGATGATTAAGCCTACATCCAGTAGAAAGGCAAACCACCAGAGAACCTGCGCAATGAAGTTCAAGCTAACTGGTAGAATCCGCAGCATATAGGTCGATAAAATCATCCCTGCCATGGGAAAGGTCGCCATTCCTGACAAGATGGGTGCTTTCTTCAGTTCTTGTTTGCTTTCTTGCCAATCACTAAGATGACTGTAAAGAAAATAAAACCATAGAATCAAGCCTGACAAACTAAGCAAATGAGAAAGAAATGGGAAGGTATCTAAGATAAGATTTCCTGCACCAGCTAATCCCAATAAGCAACCTGAAAAGGCTAAGGGGAGTTTCTTCATGCTAACCTCCGAAAATAACGTTACTATCAGTATAGCATAAATTAAAGCTCAGCTAGACAAGCCTTCATCAATTTTTTTTGGCTATAAAACGATTGTCCCCTTTTAAAATACTCACTAACAATAATGATTAAAATAAATTCATCAAAAGAGTACCTATCACTTGATAGGTACTCTTTTAACATTTCATTCTATAGCTTGGTTAACCTTTAAAGGTTACGATGGTAGCTCCACTTCCACCTGCATTTTGCGGTGCATAGCCAAAGCTCTTGACCTGTTTATTTCTTTGGAGGTACTTGGTCACACCTTCACGGATAACTCCTGTACCGATACCATGGATGATATCTACTTGGGCCATATTGTTGAGCAGAGCTTGGTCGATAAAGGCGTCTAAGGCTTCCATAGCTTCCTCGTAGCGTTTGCCACGAAGGTCTAGTCGAGCCTGTGGACCTTTGCCTGCTGCACGTTTGACGACGTTGACTTGTTTCTTCTTGACTGGCGCTTCTTGCTGAGCTTGAACCAAGTCAAATTCTTTTTCTTCAAGCGTCATCTTAATCAAGCCAACCTGAGCTTCCCAACGACCATCCTTGAGTTGATTGGTCAAGGTACCCCGTTGACCATAGCTTAAAACGATAATATCATCTCCAACTTTTGGAGCTCGTTTTTTCTTGGCTTTTTGGAGGACCTTATTTTTAGAAAGGTCAACTTTTTCAGGGGCTAACTTCTTGAGCTTAGCCTTGGCTTCGATAATCTCATGTGGTTTTAGTTGAGATTTGCTATGAAGATTTTTTAGAATATCATCACTTTCTGCCAGAGCCAATTCAACAATCTCAGCAGCTTGCTCACGCGCCTTATTGAGTTCTGTTTCCTTCTCACGATTGAGCTCATTGTAGAGTTTTTTAAGCGCACGATTCATCTTGAGGTTTTCTTGCTCAACTTGGCGGATATTTTCAAGACGTTTATGGCTTTCAAGTGTTTGTTCTTCCAATTGCTCAATGATGCGATTGACATCATTGTCTTGGTCAATCTGCTTACTAGCATCACCTACAATGACATCCGACAATCCTAGACGTTTAGCAATCTCAAAGGCATTACTTCGACCTGGAACTCCTTGCATAAAGCGATAAGTTGGGCGCAAGCTAGCTGTATCAAACTCCATGCTGGCATTCTGAACATAGGCTGTTTCAATCCCGTAGGCCTTTGAGTTCAGGATAGTGAGTGGTTGCCATGGTCTTAACCTGACGCAAACGCAAGTCTTCTAGGATAGACATGGCAAGAGCTGCACCTTCCTGAGGATCCGTACCTGCTCCAAGCTCATCTAGTAACAAGAGCGAGTTTTGGTTGACCTTACCAAGAATATCAACGATATTGGTCATGTGACTAGAGAAAGGTTGAGAGACTTTGCTCGATGGACTGTTCATCTCCGATATCTGCAAAAATTTCTTCAAAAATCCCTACACGACTGCCTTTATCAGCTAGAATTGGCAGACCAGACTGGGCCATGACCTGCGTCAATCCTAAGGTTTTTAGCATGATGGTCTTACCACCAGTATTAGGACCAGTGATGACGATAGCTGTCAAATCCTTCCCAAAGTGCACATCATTTGCGACAGCATTCTTAACCAAAGGATGGCGAACATGGAGGAGTTGGATTTCCTGTTCCTCAGAGACTTGAGGTACCACTGCTCCAGTTTCTTGGATAAAGCGTACCTTAGCGCGAATCAAATCCAAACGTCCAATAATCCAGGCATCATTGGCAATTTCAGCCGCATGCGGTCTTACTCGTTCAGAGAGTTCTTGGAGGATACGCATCATCTCATAGCGTTCATCTGCACGAAGACTAGCTATTTCCTCACTTAGCTTAACTACTTCACGAGGTTCGATATAAACTGTGTTCCCACTGGCAGAAATATCGTGAACGACCCCAGCAATCTTGTTCCGATAGGTATTTTTAACTGGAAGAACTTGGCGACCATTTCTACTAGCGACAATCCCTTCTGTCAACATCTGCGCCTTCTGCTTGAGAAGGTCTTGCAAGACATCACGAACCTGGCTCTCACTGTCATGGATTTTACGGCGGATTCGTGCTAGTTCTTCACTTGCAAAATTCTCAATAAATCCAGCTTCGTTGATGGCTTGAGATTGCCCTGCAGATGTGGGAAATCATGAAGTTTCTCAAACCAATTTGCTAGGTGATCCAAGCGTACATTTTCAAGATTGTCATAGAAGTTTTTCAATTCACGACTGGCAAATATGACACGTTTGAGAAGGAGAAATTCCTCGATATTAAGGTCAGCACCCATCTCCAAACGTTTGCAGGTTGCAGCAATATCTTTTGTTGCTGAAATGCTGAAATGAGGATGCTCCACAAAAAGCTCCTGCATCTCCTTCATCTCTGCAAAAGCCTGTTTTATCTTGTCACCTTTATCCGTTGGAACTAAGTTCTTTTAACTGCTCTAGTCCCTGCTCCGTCAAAAGATGGGGTTCAAATAGAGCTTTGACCTTGTTAAATTCTAACGTTTCTAGTATTTTTGTATTCATCTTATTTCCTTAGTAAAAAAGTTATGGCTTTTTCTTATTTTCAAGTTTTTAAATCAATCTCTTACTTTTCGAAATTGTAAACAAAAGGCTAGGAATAGTTCCCGCCCTTTTTATCCGATTATTTTAGTAATCCAAAGCTGCTTAATCAAACTGGTTGTGAATGGAATGCTTTGGATGATATGTCTAGCTACAAAGCTATTTTCAAGTGAATTTTGAACAATTTGTAATGGAACAGTCGCGAGGATGGTTAGCATCATCTGAAGGACAAATAAAGTCACTCCAACAGATAGAACACCCGCACCGATACGGTAGTATTTCCCATCAAGTATCTTAGTTGGCACTAGGTTTACAAAAAGACCAATAAAGCGACCGATGCAGTAAAAGGCTGTAAAGACCAAGAGGAAACCGATACCTGCATAAAAGACCTTATCCAATTGGAAAAGTTGATTGGATGGGAAAAAGAATGTTCCCTGTCCTTCCTGTGGATTAGCATAAGGGATTAGTAAATTGAACTTCTGCCCTAAAGACTGGTAAGACTTGCTTGCTAAATAAGCGGAAACAATCGTCGCTACAAGATAAAAAGCTTGTAATACGATTCCTCTGCGATAGCCAATATAAAAGCTCCAAGCAAGGATTAATAAGAGTAGAATAGAAATCATAGGGAATCCTCAATCTTACTCTGCTCTTGTTTAGCCGCAACCACCTTATAACGGAGTGATTCTAACTCTTGCTCCTTATCATCAAATTCAATCTCACGGCTGAGCTGTGTTGACAAGCAGTTAACTGCTAAAAGGATAGCTACTGTCTCATCATCAGCTCCAGGCATTTGTTCTTTGATTGCTTCATATTTTTCTGTCGCAACTTTAGCAATCTCCTCCATGAAAAAGATTGTCATGTTCAGTTGTCAGCGTTAATGTTTTTTTCCCAAATGTAAACTTGAATCGATTTAAATTTGCCATAAAATTCACCTCACGATATTATACCAAATTTCACTAAGTTTGTCAGTTTTTACCAATTCTAGCGCTTTTATGGTACAATAGAGACTATGGCAAGTATCACATTAACTCCGAGTGAAAAGGAAATTCAGGCTTTTGTTCAAAAGCATGAACATGCACTCACTCCTAGTAAAAAAATCCTTATATTCGCTACTTTTTAAAACTTCCTCAAGCCAGTGTTTCCGTCTATACATCTGGGAAAAGTCCTCTTGCAAGGAGAAGCTGCTGAAAAGCTATGCTAGCTTTTTTGGTTATCAAGTAGCACAAGTAGCTAGCGGGCAAAATTTCCCTTTGATTGGAACAGATGAGGTCGGAAATGGTTCCTACTTCGGTGGTCTGGCTGTAGTGGCGTCATTTGTAACTCCTGATCAGCATGACTTTTTACGAAAACTCGGCGTTGGAGATTCTAAAACACTGACAGATCAAAAGATTCGTCAACTGGCTCCCCTTTTGAAGGAAAAAATCCAACATCAGGCACTACTACTTTCTCCAAGTAAGTATAACGAAGTCATTGGTGAGCGCTACAATGCTGTTTCTGTCAAGGTAGCTCTTCATAATCAAGCAATTTTTCTCCTCCTTCAAAAGGGAGTTCAGCCAGAAAAGATTGTTATTGATGCCTTTACGAGTGCTCAAAACTATGATAAGTACTTAAAAAATGAAGCCAATCATTTCTCAAATCCAGTTACACTTGAGGAAAAAGCTGAAGGTAAGTACTTAGCTGTCGCGGTTAGCTCTATCATTGCGCGTGATCTCTTCCTAGAAAATCTTGAAAACTCTAGGACGAGAACTTGGTTTTCAACTTCCAAGCGGGGCTGGAACGGCTTCTGACAAGATAGCTAGCCAAGTCCTTCAAGCTTACGGTATGCAGGGACTCAACTTCTGCGCCAAACTACACTTTTAAAAAAATACTGAAAAAGCAAAAAAAATGCTAGAAAGGTAAATTATGAAATACATTATAAATTTTTTAAAAGAATGGGGAGTTATCATTCTACTTATCGCACTAGTAGGGCTTAGTCGTCTCTTTCTCTGGAGTAATGTGCGTGTAGAAGGACACTCAATGGACCCTACTCTAGCAGATGGAGAAATCCTCTTTGTGGTTAAACATCTCCCAATCAATCGTTTTGATATTGTGGTTGCTCATGAGGATGAGGGAAATAAAGATATTGTGAAACGGGTAATCGGATTACCGGGTGATACCATTCGTTATGAAAATGATAAGCTTTATATCAATGGACAAGAAACCGATGAACCTTATCTAGCAGAGTATCTCAAACGCTTTAAAGAGGATAAACTCCAATCTACTTATACTGGAGATAGTTGGGATGGAAAAAAAGGCGAGTACTTCAGAAGTCTTGCTGAAAAAGCTCAAGCATTCACCTTAGATGTAAATTACAACACTAGCTTCACCTTCACTGTTCCAGAGGGGACAATACCTCCTACTTGGTGATGACCGTCTGGTATCTAGTGATAGCCGACATGTTGGTACTTTTAAAGCAAAAGATATCATTGGAGAGGCAAAATTCCGTTTCTGGCCACTCAAACGTATCGGAACAGTTTAAAAATCACTAAGAGGCCGAGAATACTAATCTCAGCCTCTTCTCATTCTATTTCTGAATGATATGATTTTCATTCATGAATGTAAAGGAATTATATGGAAGTCTATTTTACAGGTACGATTGAACGTATTATTTTTGAAAATGTCAGTAATTTTTATCGTATTCTTCTCCTTGATATCGAAGATACCAATGCTGAGGACTTTGATGATTTCGAGATCATTGTTACAGGGACCATGGCTGATGTCATCGAGGGAGAGGAATACACTTTTTGGGGGCAGATTGTCCAACACTCCAAATACGGAGAACAACTACAAATTACCCGTTATGAAAGAGCAAAACCGACTAGCAAGGGCTTGGTCAAGTATTTCTCAAGTAGCCATTTCAAAGGGATTGGTCTCAAAACTGCTCAAAAGATTGTGGAACTCTATGGAGAAAATACCATTGATGAAATCCTGGAGCATCCTGAGAAACTCGAAACCATCTCAGGACTATCTTCTAAAAGTCGTGAGGCCTTCGTTTCTACACTTCGCCTCAACTACGGAACTGAAATGGTCTTGGCCAAGCTTGCCAACTACGGAATTCCTAATAAATTAGCTATTCAAATTCAGGATACCTATAAAGAGGAAACCATCGATATCGTTGAAAATTATCCTTATCAGTTGGTAGAAGATATCAAGGGCTTGGGCTTTACCATCGCTGACCAATTAGCACAGGAATTGGGGATTGAAAGTCAGGCACCTGAACGCTTTCGAGCAGGTCTCGTTCATAGTCTTTTAACTGCTTGTATGGAGAGCGGAGACACTTATGTTGAAGCCAGAGATTTATTGGAGAAGACTCTAAATTTGCTTGAATCCTCACGTCCTGTAGAATTAGAACCCAGTCAACTTGCTCAAGAATTATCCAATCTCATTGAAGAAGAAAAAGTTCAACAGGTTGACACCAAAATCTTTGATAACAGTCTCTTTTTCGCTGAAGAAGGAATTCACAATCACCTCATTCGCATCCTTGAAAAAGAAGAACCCAATAAACATGAAATAGAAATCATCCAAGAGCATATTGCTACGGTTGAGGAAGAATTAGGCATTCAATACGATGCTATTCAAAAGCAGGCTATCTGCGATGCTATCCAAAACAAGGTCTTTATCCTGACAGGTGGACCTGGTACAGGTAAGACCACTGTTATCAATGGGATTATTGGTGTTTATGCTCTATTAGAGGGGCTCGACCTTAGAAAGAAAAGCAGTCTACCGATTCTCCTGGCTGCTCCAACTGGTCGTGCAGCACGTCGCATGAATGAGTTGACAGGCTTGCCTAGTGCAACGATTCACCGCCACTTGGGTATGACTGGAGACGACGATACCAGTCATTTGGAAGATTATCTAGATGCTGATTTTATCATCGTGGATGAGTTCTCTATGGTGGATACCTGGCTAGCCAATCAACTCTTCTCCAATATCTCCTCTAACAGTAAAATTCTCATCGTCGGAGATAGTGACCAGTTGCCATCGGTTAGCCCTGGTCAAGTCCTGGCTGACTTACTCCAAATTCCAAGCATTCCTCAAACACGCTTGGAAAGAATCTACCGTCAGAGTGAAGAATCAACCATTGTCACCCTTGCTAGCCAGATCCGTCAGGGAATCTTACCTGCAGATTTCACTCAGAAAAAAGCAGACCGTTCCTACTTTGAAATCGCTAGTAGCCATATCCCTGCGACCATTGAAAAAATCATAGATGCTGCTATCAGAAGTGGCATCCCTGCACGTGACATCCAAGTTCTGGCTCCTATGTATCGTGGTACAGCAGGAATTGATGCCATCAATCAACTCATGCAAGAACTGCTCAATCCTCTTCAAAAGGGACAAATTAGTTTTGAAGCAAGTCAGTTTCATTATCGCACAGGCGATAAGGTGATTCATCTTGTTAACGATGCTGAAATCAATGTCTTTAATGGAGATTTAGGTTATATCACAGATCTCATTCCTGCCAAATACACTGAATCTAAGCAAGATGAAATCATGATCGATTTTGATGGCAACGAGGTCTCCTATCCTCGTAATGAATGGTACAAGATTCGTCTTGCCTATGCCATGAGTATCCATAAATCTCAGGGGAGTGAGTTTCCGGTTGTGATTCTTCCGATTACCAGTGCTAGCAAGCGCATGCTGGAGCGCAATCTCATCTACACTGCTATCACTCGCGCCAAAAGCAAACTCATTCTACTTGGTGAACTGCAGGCCTTTGATTATGCGACTAAACACATTGGAACAGCTCGCAAGACCTATCTAATTGAACGTTTCAGCGACTTAACTGAAAGCTCTGAAGAAGCAAATAAGCCTATTCTTGAACCCACTGATCAGACTGATTCTCAGCAATCCTACATTCTGACCGAAGAAAACTGGACCAGTATCCCAGCTATGATTGGGATTAGCCAAGAAGACTTTCAAGAATTTTTCGGAAAGTAAAGCATAAGAAAACCCACCGAATCCGGTGGGCTTTTTATCTTTTCAGATTATTTTACTGTGGCAGTGCTTGTGATCAATTCAACAGCTTTTTTGATTGTGATATCGTGTTTCAACATATCAGCTGAAAGCAAGCTTTGTACTTGAGCAACTTCCATGTTGTAGTCTGCAGCCAATTGCTCGATTTCTTTTTGGATTTCTTCTTCAGTAGCGTCAAATCCTTCTGCTTTCGCAACTGCTTCGATGACAAGGTTAGTCTTCGTACGTGACTCAGCTTCTGCTTCGTATTGTTTGTGAAGGTCTTCTTGAGTAGTTCCAGTGATTTGGAAGTACATGTCAGGGTTGATACCTTGACGTTGCAAGTTTCCAAGGAATTCATTTACTGAGCGGTGAACTTCTTCGTGGATCATTTCTTCTGGAAGTTCTACGATTTCAGCGTTTTCTACAGCTTTATCGATTGCTGCACCTTCAACGGCATCTTTGTATGCTTCTTCTTTAGCAGCAGCCAATTCTTTGCGGTATTTTTCTTTCAATTCGTCAAGAGTTTCAACTTCTTCGTCGATATCTTTTGCAAGTTCATCGTCAAGAGCTGGAACTTCTTTAGCTTTTACTTCGTGGATAGTTGTTACGAATTTAGCTTCTTTACCTGCAAGGTCTTCTGCTTGGTAGTCTTCTGGGAATGTTACGATAACGTCAACAGTTTCACCAGCTGAGTGTCCAACCAATTGGTCTTCAAATCCAGGGATGAATTGTCCTGAACCAAGTCCAAGTGAGAAGTTTTCACCTTTTCCGCCGTCAAATTCAACACCGTCGATAGAACCAACAAAGTCAATAACAACAGTGTCGCCGTTTTCAGCAGCACCTTCTTTGATAACCAACTCAGCCAAGTTGTTGCGTTCACGTTCGATACGCTCTTCAACATCAGCGTCAGTTACTTCTTTATCTACATCAACTGATACTTCAAGGTTTTTGTATTCACCCAATTTAACTTCAGGTTTTGTAACAACTTCTGCAGTGATAACCCAGTCTTGACCTTTTTCCATAGAAGTTACGTCAATTTTTGGTTGAGCAACTACTTCAAGACCAGCTTCTTTAACAGCTGCTTCATAAGCATCTGGCAAAAGAGCGTTCATTGCATCTTGGTAAAGTGCTTCTTCACCAAATTTTTGGTCGAAGATAGGACGTGGAAGGTGACCTTTACGGAAACCTGGAACGTTAAGAGTTTTCTTTACTGAGTTAAATACACGGTCCAATTCTGGTTTGATTTGGTCTTGAGAGATAGTGAAAGTCAAGACACCACGGTTTGTTTCTTTGTTTTCAAATGATACAGACATTCTGTCATTTCTCCTTAAAATTTTTAATACAGTCCATTATACCATATAGTAGCGAATTTTTTCAAGTAATGGATGCGCTTTTCATCCATGCTTGAGTTACATCTCAGCTTCCTTAAAATTCATCAGGACCTACCAGGTGATGTTGAAAGGCATAAACAGCTACCTGTGTACGGTCACTAACCTGAAGTTTAGCCAGAATATTCGAAACATGTGTTTTAACAGTCTTTAGGGAGATAAAAAGCTCATCCGCAATTCGCTGATTTTCATAGCCCTTAGCGATTAGCTGAAGGACATCCCGTTCACGAGCTGTCAGATCTTCATGTAGTTCGACGTGATTACGGTTGTATTCCACCTTCTTGCTCACCTCTTGTTCAATAGCAAATTCACCAGCTGCTACCTTACGAACAGCATGCAGCAATTCATCCGCACTAGAAGTCTTGAGCATATAGCCCCTAGCTCCAGCATTCAGAACCGGCATTATTTTTTCATTGTCTAGGTAAGAAGTCACAATCAAGATTTTAGCCTCTGGCCATTCTTTGAGGATAGCTAGGGTAGCGTCAATTCCATTGACTTCAGGCATGACAATATCCATGACAATCACATCAGGACGCAGCTCCAAGGCCATGGAAATCCCTTCTGCGCCATTGGTTGCTTCTCCTACAACCTCTACATCATCTTGTAATTCAAAATAACTTTTTAAACCCAGACGCACCATTTGGTGGTCATCTACCAATAATAGTTTCATCTTACTTCCTCTTATTTATCCAAATCAAGCAAAGGAATGCGAATATCCACTGCTAAACCTTGCTTGGGAGCTGTTAATAGTTGTATAGTCCCTGCCATATCTTCCACTCGTTCTTTGATATTCCGTAAACCATAGCTCAGTTCGTCTCCATCATCTAGTTGAAAACCGCGCCCATTGTCTGCCACCTTCAACTGCAATTCCGTTTCCGTTTGATAAAGGTAAACATCCAGACAAGAAGCCTGCGCATGCCGAAGGGTATTACTAATCAATTCTTGGACAATACGGAAAATATGCTCTTCTATCTTTTTAGGTAATGCAGTTACCTGATATTTAAAGCTTACCTTCAGATCACTTTTTTCTTCTAGTTCTTTGAGGAGTATCTGAATCCCCTCCACCAAACTCTTTTGTTCCAGTTCAATAGGACGCAAATGCAAGAGTAGAATACGCAAATCTCTCTGGGCTGTCTCCAAAATAGCAGTCACACTCTGGAGTTGTGTTTGCATCTTCTCTGTCTAATTTCGAAGCTTGTTGACTGAGTCCTGATAAAATCATATGGGCAGCAAAAATTTCTTGGCTAACCGTATCATGCAAGTCACGCGCGATTCGCTTGCGCTCCTTTTCAACTATCTCTTCTTCTTTGACTAAGGCCTGATTGTCTGCTTTTTGAATAGCTTCTGTCAACAAACCAAGCTTTCCTGACAAGTTTCTAAAACTTGCGTCTAAATCAGCATCTCCAAGACTTTTAATATCTTTACCAGCTAGCAGACGTTTAAGATTTGCTTGGATTCTTCTTCTTGAAATTTCATCAACCATTGTCCAAAATAGGACCAATAAAAAAGCTAGAGGCAAGACTAAACATCAAAGCTAGAAATAGGACTTTTTCTGTCTTTTCTAAATCTTGGAAGAGAGAAGTCCACTCCAAATCTAAGACCTTAAAAATGCTTCGAAATAGAAAAGCAACAAAGAGAAATGAGGTGAGACCAATTAAAATATAGGGTTGTTTTTTCATCCTCTCACCACCTCAACATCTCCAACCATAGTTGTCAAAAGAATCTTAACACTCTTTAGGACTCTTGAGATAATCTCTGGTTTCTTGATGGAAATTGTTCATTGCGCAAAGCACGTTTAGGCTGGTCAAAGAAGGTTAAATCTCCATACAGAGAATTAACACTGAGGCTGACTTCTACATCCACTGGTACGATAATTCTGGTTGTGCCGACTAGTTTTCTCAAGATGATGACATTATCATGATTGCTCAAAATCACGTGCTCTAGATGAATGGTATCCTTTCCCCATGAGACGAAAAAGATTGATATCATCAAAGCGGCAAGTCTGGTAGCTTGAGAAGTGATGAAGGTTCCCAAACCAGCGATTTTTCTCCCTCTTTACCGTCACTACTTCTTCAAAAATCAGATTGGTATCTTCTTTTTCCTGGTTCATCATAGGATAAAGTAAGAATAGGCTGTAAATCAGAGCCACAAAAACAGCTAGAATGACAAAGGGATTGAGCATGATGATAAAGAAAAATAGGATGCTCACTGCCACTAAAATGAAGTTATTACCCTGTCTTCCAGTATAGTATCGAATCAGCAGTAAAAACAAGAGCAATATCAGCAGAAAACGGGAAAAATGCTCTGATACCATCATAATCAGAGCTCCTGTCAATAAACAAGCTTCAATAAATAGAAAAATTTGAAATTTTCTCATGTATCCGTCCTCTCTATTTTATTGTATCACAAAACCAAAATGTCACATCAGTCTGAGGAATGATAAAAAGACCGGGACCAAAATCCCGACCTCCTTATAGTTGATCTTTTGCTTCTTTTAATTTTCCATACAGGAGATAGTCGACCTCTTGTAAATCCTCAATTCTTTTACAATTAAGGGCACACATAATCAAAGCGTAGGTCTTCCTTCCAGCTTTCAACAATGGAAATAACGACATCAACTGGGTAGTTTTCAACCAACTCTAACATGGTGCGTGATAGCCCAACTGCCTTGGCTCCAAAGACCAAGCATTTGATGATATCTAGTGGATTGCGAACACCTCCACTTACCAGAAGCTCCATCTTTATCTTTCCAGTCTTGGGCATTGATAAGAGCCTGCATGGTCGATTGCCCCCAATCATTGAGGTAGTCCCGTTGACCGCTACGACGATTTTCGATATAGGCAAAACTAGTTCCCCCACGGCCAGACAAATCAACCGTACGTATCCCTCATCTCGTATGCCTTAGCAATGGTCTTCACATCCATGCCAAAGCCGACTTCTTTTAAAACAAGGGGAACAGAGATTTGCTCAGCATAATCTTTCAGATTGTTTTGCCACAATCTAAATTGACGCTCACCTTCTGGCATGAGCAATTCCTGCATAACATTCACATGAACTTGCAAGAGAGGGGATTCATCTCTTTGGACCGTTTGTATCCCCAATTCAACAGGCTTGTCTAAGCCAATATTGGTTCCAAGTAGAAGGTTAGGGTGACTAGTCTTTGACTGAGAAAGAGTCATCCGATGAATCCTTAAGAGCAGCACTGTAAGAACCCGTCACAAATAAAATTCCACAGGCCTCAGCCACCTGAGCCAATTTTTGATTGATTTCTCTGCCCTTGTCACTACCGCCTGTCATGGCATTGATATAAAAAGGAAAATCCCATTTTCGCCCTGCAAATTCTGTCGAAAGATCAATTTCATCTAAGTCATATAAGGGTAGTGAAGAGTGGATCAACTCAACTTCATCAAAACTATTATAAGAACTTTTTTGTTCAAGGGCATAGCGGATGTGCTCATCCTTCCGATTCGTCGTCATGTCCTATCCTTTCTTGATATAAGAGCTCAATCCCTAGATCAGCCCAGCGTTTTTTCAGTAATGTGGTCGAGTCTTGGTCAAAACTAAGGGCAATGCCGCAATCTCCACCACCGGCGCCACTACTTTTAGCAACAGCTTTCAAGTCATGACTGGCATTTTTTAATTGTCTGAGAGAAGGGGTGTAAATATCTGAACTCAAGTTTTCTAAGAGTTGACTAGCTTGTTCTAGTAGCTCCATTATCTTTTCTTCTTGGCCTTCATGCAAAGCCTGCACAAAAGAGCTTACAGTTTCTTTTGAAGCCCGCAAAAAACTAGCATTCATATTGTTCTTGATTTGCTTAACCATGTGACTAGACACCGCTACTTCCTTGGTCCAACCTACCAGAAAATCAAAGTCCAAGGCCGGTTCAACACTCCTAATAGAAAAGCCCCAATCACGTGCTAATACAGTTGGCAAGTCTTCTTTTTCTAGCCATTCTGCCACTTTTTCCCGATCAAACGACTGATAGAGGACTAGGTCTTCTGAAACGATACAGGCGATGTCTCCCATAGAGCCATTGTCTCCACGTTTGAGAAGTACAGCACTCGCTAGTTTAAACAAGAGGTCTCTTTCAGCTGGTCTTTCATAGAGAGCAAGCATGGCCTTGATAACCAAGACAACGACACTACCACTAGAACCCAGACCAAACTTCTTGCCTTCACGTTCCATTTTCCCACGAATATCTAGGGAAAAAGGCTGCAAGTCAACTCCTTGGGCAGTCAGATAGTCCTCCACCAAGGCAACTGTTTCTTGGATCAAGGCATAGGAAGAATCTGGGCGCATATCTACACTATAAGTAAACATATCCGAGTAGAGTCGATAAACTTCTGAGGACTCAATCTCAGCTGTCATATAGATGGGAATAGCTTTTATTAGTGCCAACTGCCCTGGTTCTAAAATGGCATACTCACCAGCCCAGTAGAGCTTCCCACAAGTTTTAACAATCGTCATCTTGGCTCAAATCCTTTGTCTTTGAAACGATTAAGCGATAGCGTTGACCTAAAAGTTCTGATAGATGTTCCAAGTCTTTTTCTAAACAAAGAACCTTGACATTAGGCCCCGCATCCATGGTGAAGTAACAAGATTCTCCTTGTTCTCTAAGCTGACGAACGAAATCCATAGCCTCATAACTCGCATCTGTCAGATAAGAGAACGGCGGATTTGCAGTTTTTGTCGTAGCATGCATTGCAAGAGCGTTCTTTTCTGTTAAAGCTCCAACCTTCTCAAAGTCATTTTCCTTGAGGTAGATCAACATATCCTTGTAATCTTGTTCAGACTGACGAATCCACTCCTCAAAAGTTGTCGAAGTTTCCACACAGAGTTTCATGCCATCTCGACTAGAGATTGGTTTTTTCTGGTCTTCCAAGACCAACATAATCATAGAGAGTTTCAAGTCAGTTTCAACTGGATAAATCTCTCCACTATCCTTGTCCCAAGCTGCTAAGGGACCATAAAAACTACGAGATGAAGAGCCCGATGCAAACTTAGCTTCCAAAGCCAATTCTTTACGATTTAGTCCTAATTGGAAATAGGCATTACATGCTTTTACCAGGGCAGACAAACCACTGGAACTTGAAGAAAGACCCGCTGCTGTTGGCATATTGTTCTTGGTATCGATACGAACAAAACCTGCCCCTTCAGGACGGTAGCGGTCAATGATTTTACTCATTTTGACATGCTCAGCTTCGTTTTGCAACTGACCATTGATGTAGAAAGCATCCGAGCTTGCATCTGCTGGCAAAGGTGAAAGTGTCGTCTCCGTATACATATTTTCTAAAGTCAGAGAGATACTGCTAGTCGCGGGAACCATCTCTTTTTCTTTTTTCTTACCCCAATATTTGATAATAGCAATATTGGCATAGGAACGTACTGTTACAGGCTTTCGATCCATGTCTGAACAGCTCCTTTCTCTTCTAATCTTTCTGCGAGTTCTTGTGCTTGACTGACATTAGCAACCAAGGCAATGATGCAACCGCCTAGACCACCACCACTCATCTTGGCACCTAGAGCACCATGTTCAAGAGCAGTTTCAACCAAGGCATCTGCCTCAGGGCTACTAACTCCGATTTCTTTTAGATTTCCATGAGCTTTGGTTAGAATTTCTCCCAGCTTCACGGCATCTTTTGTTTTTATCGCTTCTTCTGCTTCTTGGGTTAATTCTCCTAATGCATGCAAGAAAGGTAGAGCTTCCTTGCCCTTGCTCTCTACAACTTGGATAGCTTCACGAGTGTGCCCATAGACTCCTGTATCTGCAATGACCAGATAAGCTGACAAATCCATAGCTAATTCTTCAAAACCAACATTCTTGATAAAACGAATAGGCTGGTCACTTAGGCAAGTCTTAGCATCTAAACCACTAGGATTCATATGGGCAATCATCTCCGCCCGATTGACCAAAATTTCCAAAACATCATGTGGGAGTTCTGCTTGGTAATAATCAAATACTGCACGAATGGCCGCAATACTTATGGCTGCTGAAGATCCCATCCCCCGTTTTTCTGGAATAGCCGAGTCAATTTGACAACGGATGCAAGCATCTTTGATATTTAGATACTCGAGAGAAGCATAAACAGCCATAGACAAGGTGTCCTCTTCAAAAAGACGCCATGGTGTCGCTGCTGGAACTACTCTACAAGTCACTTCAACCTCTAAAAGAGGCAAAGAAATGGCTGGGTAGCCATAAACCACTGCATGCTCTCCGATTAAAATAATTTTACTATGTGCCTGACCGACACCAACTTCTTTTGTCATTTAATCCTACTATCAGATGAAAATCATCTGTTTCTAGATAAAATTTTAGAACTTTATTCCTTTCTATTTTATTATATTTTCACAAAAAAAGCGATTGTTTCCTTTCAGTTTCACCGAGCAAGAAATATATTTAATGATTAACTTAAAAAACGGTTTGAACTTGTTTAGATATTAAAAAAGCAGTTACACAACTGCAACTGCTTTTTTATTCCTGCATGGTATACCCAACACCACGCACAGTTTTGATGTAGCTCTTTTGACCTTTTACGTCAAGCTTGCTACGTAGATAACGGATATAAACATCCACAATATTGGTTTCGGTCGCACTTTCATACTTCCAAACACTTTCCAGCAATTGCTCACGAGTTAAGACCTTCTTGCTTCCCATAAGGGTTGCTAAAAGATCATACTCACGCCGAGTCAAAGCGATCATCTCATCACCACGATAGACAGTGTGGTTTTCTAAATCCATACGCAGATTGCGATAGGATGTAGGAACCTTCATCTGACTACAATGTTGATCAATGAAGTCCCGACCTCTGAAAATCGCTGCAATACGAGCCACCAAATCATCGATAATGACTGGTTTATAGATATACGAAACAGCGAAACGCTGGATTGTTTCAAGTTGGCCTTGCAATTCTTCTCGATGATCCAAAATCATGATAACCGAGGCTGGCTTGGTCCGACTCAACTTATCTGCAAAATCCTGGGCTGTCATATCCCCTAGATGAGCATTCAGTAAAATCAAGTCATAGTCTGTCTGAAGAGCCATGGAAAGGGCTTTTTGTCCCTCTTCTACCTGATCAACTCGGTATTGCTCTTTTTGGAGTTCCAGACTTAAAAAATGAGCTAGATTTCTTTCTTTCTCAAGTAATAAAATCCGTTTCCCCATGGCTGACCTACTTATTTTTCGTCATACCAAGAGTAGTGGAATGTTCCTTCTTTGTCTTTACGTTGGTATGTGTGGGCACCAAAGTAATCACGTTGTGCTTGGATCAAGTTCGCTGGAAGATCAGCTGAACGGTAGCTATCAAAGTAAGTAATGGCTGCTGAGAATGTTGGTACTGGTACACCAGCTTGAACAGCAAGAGCTACGATGTCACGAACAGATTGTTGGTACTTAGCAGTAACATCCAAGAAGTACTCATCCAAAAGAAGGTTAGGAAGGTCTGCATCACGGTTGTATGCATCTGTAATCTTTTGCAAGAAACGAGAACGGATGATACATCCATCGCGCCAGATAGAAGCGATGTCAGCAAATGGTAAGTTCCAGTTATTCTCTTTAGAAGCTACACGCAATTGCGCAAAACCTTGTGCGTAAGAGATGATTTTTGAGAAGTAAAGGGCTTGGCGGATTTTTTCAATCAACTCAGCCTTGTCTCCTTCAAATTTGAAAGCAGCTGGTTTTGGAAGCACCTTTGCTAGCGTGTACACGTTCTTCTTTATAAGTTGAGATGTAACGCGCAAATACTGACTCAGTGATAAGAGACAATGGCACACCAAGGTCAAGTGCTGATTGGCTAGTCCATTTACCAGTTCCCTTGTTACCTGCAGCATCAAGGATATAGTCTACAATTGGTCCTTCATGACCTTCATCATCTTTACGGCTCAAGATATCAGCTGTGATTTCAATCAAGTAGCTGTCCAATTCACCCTTGTTCCACTCAGTAAAGATTTCAGCCATGTCTTCTGCTGAAAGACCAAGCAAGTGTTGCATAAGATCGTAGCTTTCTGCGATCAATTGCATATCACCGTACTCGATCCCATTGTGGACCATTTTCACATAGTGACCAGCTCCATCAGGACCGATGTATGTTACACATGGTTTTCCATCTTCTGGTGCTTTAGCAGAGATTTCTTCAAGAACATCTGCTACCAAGTCATAAGCTTCTTTTTGTCCACCAGGCATGATAGAAGGACCTTCAAGGGCACCTTTTTCACCACCAGAAACACCTGTACCGATAAAGTTGATACCTGAGTTCGCCAATTCTTCATTACGACGGATAGTATCTTTGTAGAAAGTGTTTCCTCCATCAATCAAGATATCACCTTTATCCAAGTGTGGAAGAAGGGCTTGGATGGTTGCATCTGTACCAGGTCCTGCTTGAACCATAAGCATGATACGACGTGGTTTTTCAATAGAGTTTACGAAGCTTTCGATATCATAGCTTGGCACAAAGTTTTTATCAGGATGGCAAGCAATCACATCTTCAGTTTTTTCTTTACTACGGTTATAAATAGCAACTGTATAACCACGAGATTCGATATTAAGGGCAAGGTTACGACCCATTACGGCCATACCAACAACACCAAAGTTAGCTTTTGTCATGTGACACTCCTCTTATTTAATATGTTTTATTTTATCATGTTTATCTGTGAAAAGAAAGAATTTTATAACAATTTGACTAGTAGTCTAAATCATCAGCATGGCCAGAACCATTCCCTACAAAGTAACCTGTCTTACAGTTAAGGGTAAAGAGATAAGTTCCATCTGGTTTATAAAGATTGTAGTAACCATTGCCATTAACAATATTCACACGTTCCAAGATATATTTGTTTCCAGTGATGTATCCACGCGCACGTGATGTCTCAAGAATTCTTTCAAGGACACCATCTGCAAATGTCCAAGCAGGGTTACTGCTGTCATTAACAGCTGATTGATTGTACGGTACTCGGCTCACACCTCTTTGCAAATTAACGCCTTCACTCGATAAGCCACCATTAGTAGATGCAGAAGAATCGCTTATTGAAGTAGAGGGACTGCTTTCTGTAGTTGGACTTGACACTTCCTGGCTCGCTGCTGTTGTCGAATCTGTCGTCGTACTTGCTAGTTGACTCTTACCAAGACTGATTGCTTTATCTAGCAATTTATCAATTTCTGTATTTCCAGTTTTGATATCTGTAAATTTCGCGTCTGCTTTGATTTTTGCGTTTGTATCCAAGACACCATCTGTAATAGCTGGAGTTTCAAATTGAGAATTAACTTCTTGAATTGCTTTTATCTGAGTTTCCAAGCTATCATATTTTGATTTGGCAAGAGTATATTCTCTCGCTCCCTCAAGTTTATCCAGAAGTTCCTTCAATTGATTCAGTTGACTAAACTGGCTATTTTTAAGAGCCGTTTTGTTTTCATCGGTATAGAATGTATCGTAGAGAGTATTAAATTGTTCCAAAACTGACTGATTACTTACCAGACCTGAATCTGCCGCTTTCGTTTGAATTTCTTGAGAAGAACGAGAAATTTGGCGATAAACGTAATATGAACCTCCCAAAATTAAGAGGAAGACTAAAATAATGACTGACAGGATTGCCAATTTTTTCTTACTTTTTGGCTTCTCAATAGGCTGATCAGAACGAGACAAGGGTTGCAGTTGTGCGTCAGTTTCTTCATCAACTACTGCAGCTTGCGAATTAGCAACTTCAGCCATTTCAACAGCATCCAATTCGTCTTTAAAAGGTTGCTCGAGAACTTTTGTTTCTTCAGCATCAACTTCTTGAGCTACAATCTCCGTGGTCTCTGCAGCTACTGCATCTGCAATTGTTTCCCCTTCTGAACTTGATGTATTTTCTTTTTCAGTCGTTTCTCTCACTTCTTGAATCATATCATCCAAGCTTTGAGCAGGCTGATCTTTTTTTGTTTGTAAATTTTCAAACTTATCAGCTTCGATTTCTTCACGATGTTGTTTAATATATTTGTCCAAGACCGTATCTTCTGGAGTTACACCTGCCTCAACTTCTTCGTTCTTACGAATGGCCTGACCAACCGTTAAATCTTTCGCTTCTTCAAATTCAAATTTAGATTCTTGCTCACCCTTATGATGGTGGTTACGTCTTTTCTTACTCATTTGCATTCCTTTCTAATTTGACATCTTGTCTTTTCACTCGTTGACCAAAATATTGATATAAATCAACTTTCAAGGTACCGTTATAGAGTTTCCGTTTTTTATCTGCCTGACTACCATATTTACTTTCAAAAGCTTCATCACTAGTCAGGATAAATTTACTCCATGTTTTAAGGGGGGCAAATACTTTTCCCATCTCAGCATAGAGCTTGGTTACTCCTGCATCATCTGACAAGCGTTCTCCATACGGTGGATTCGAAATAATAACTCCATTGATCTTGTCCGTTCGCAAATCCTGCACGCGCATCTGCTTAAAGTGGATATCCTTAGAAACTCCCGCAGCCTGAGCATTTGCCTTCGCAATTTCTACCATGCGACCATCAATATCACAGCCCATGATGTCTAGTTCAATCTCACGATTAATCTTCTTGCTAGCTTCCGTACGAATTTGCTGAATTAACCGGTCGCTAACCCAGTTCCAATCCTCGAAAGCAAAGGAACGGCGTAAGCCTGGCGCCATATTACGAGCAATCATAGCTGCCTCAATACAGAAGGTTCCTGAACCGCAGGTCGGATCAATCAAGGGTTTATCAGGATACCAGTTTGATAATTGCAGAATTGCTGCTGCCATGTTCTCTTTAATAGGAGCACCACCTTTTTCAGTACGATAACCTCGTTTGAAAAGACTAGAGCCACTTGTGTCAATCATGATAGTCGCAACATCTTTAAGAATTGAAACCTCTATTTTAAACTCTGGACCATTTTCCATCAGCGGAACACCTTCTGGTCGAGCATAATGTTTCTGCAATTTCTTGACAACTGCCTTTTTAGAAATAGCCTGGACACTAGGTTCGTTATGAAGTTTTGATTTGACACACTTAGCCTTAGAGATTGGGAAACGTGCTCCGAGTGGAAGATAGTTTTCCCAATCTAAGGCAAAAACTCCTTGAAAAAGCTCTTCAAATGTTTTTGCGGGAAAAGTCCCAACAACAATCTTGATCCTATCTGCAGCTCGTAGCCACAAATTAGTTTCGATAATTGTCTTTACATCTCCTTCAAAGCGAACGCGACCATTCTCAACTTGACAATCATAGCCAAGTGCACGCACTTCACGACCTACAACAGCCTCTAAGCCTGCTGCAGCAGTCGCTATTAAGTTAAATGTTTGTTTCATGTCAGTCTTTAAAGACCTTTCTCTTGTTCACCTTTAAAAAATGAGGTTGAGAAAATTTCTCAGCCCCAACCTATATGCAATTTTCTATAAGCCATGTTTTGTTCCAGAAGTGACTAGGACCACTTCTTTCGATAATCATCTGTCTACCACTAACAGCTAGAAGCTGCTAGCAGTCAGAGTACTACGTTCGTTTCCGCGCACTCCATGCCCCGACCAAAATTTGGGTTGCTAGCTTGAGGGGTTTACCGCGTTCCACTCTCTCTGTTTCCAGAGAGACTTCGTCACTGTGGCACTTTCAGAGCTACTAAAACATATCCGAAAACTTAGTCTATTCACTCGCCGTAACGATTTCTCGTCCCTAGGCTTATGGTTTCGCCTAGCACAAACACTACAGGCATCACAGCCTGTGCTAGCATGGACTTTCCTCATGAAAAGATAAACTCTCCACGCGATTATCCAAAAATTGCACAACTGTATGATTCTTAGAAATCAGAATTTTCTACGATTTGTTTGCCAAATACTTCTTTTTCAAGACGATTCAAGCGTTTCAGGATATCAAAATTAGTCATAGAAGTCGTACTTCCAAGCTCAGCAGGTTCAGACGTTACAGATACAGGTGCCGCCTGAGGTTTTGTTCGCCAATTGCTCTTTCAATTCTGCGACTTCCAAACGTAGTGATTTAACCAACGCTGCATAGGTTTCATAGTCCTTGATAACGTCATCTAAGAATTCATCTACCTCTGCTTTACTGTATCCACGTACTTCTCTTCCGAAAATCCTGCTCAAAAAAATATCCTTTGCTGTAAAAAAATAATACTTGCCATGTCTCTCTCCATTCTCAGTTACTAGTATTATTATAAAAAAAGGCAAACAAAAAAAGCAAGGTCAAAAGCCTCAATTTTCGGAAAAAAATTTTTCAGCTATTTCGTTTAAATCCTCAAATGTTAATCTTTTTGTCATATAGTTGTCTTTCTTTTTCATCAGTTCGTAAAAAAATCTCAGTTTTTGTTTCGTTTTCTTCGTCGTAAAAAGATAGGCGCCATCCGTATTTTCAAGTAAAAAAATCTGATAATCTCTCAATTGGCCTTTGTGCTCATAAGTTGGATAGGCATATTTGACAAAATCGACCTGTTTAAAATCACTCAATTTGACTTGATTGGCCTCATTCCAATTTGATCCATGTGTTTCAAAGTCAAAAATAGTCGCTAGTTGAAATCCATAGTCTTCTTTCATTTCCTTGGCGACTTCTAAAACCCAATGTTCAAAACCAAGAGAACCCGTAAAAACGAGCCATTTCAAGCCTTCTTCAACCATTCTTTCCAAATCTCTACGAATGGCTTTTTTGATAATTTTTAAACGAGCATCCTTCTCATTAAATAATCCCAAATCAAAAGCTGAGTATCCCAAAACCAAGGCTGTATGCATTTTTTCACCCTTTCTAAAGACCTTTGTGGTATAATAGAGTGATGTTATTGTACCAATAAGGAGGATTATGGTCAACTATCCACATAAACTTGCATCTAAATCAAGCAAAACTTCCCTACCTCAAACTAAAAATTTCGCAAATCGGGGAATGAGTTTTGAAAAGATGATCAACGCTACGAACGACTACTATCTCTCACATGGAATGGCAGTCATTCATAAAAAGCCAACCCCGATTCAAATTGTACGAGTCGACTATCCTCAGCGGAGTCGTGCTAAAATTGTCGAAGCCTACTTTAGACAGGCATCAACAACTGACTACTCGGGTGTTTATGAAGGATTTTATATCGATTTCGAAGCCAAGGAAACTAAACAAAAAAGAGCTTTTCCGATGAAGAACTTTCATTCTCATCAGATTCAGCATATGGAACAGGTCCTTGAACAAAAAGGAATTTGCTTCGTCTTAATCCATTTTTCTTCTTATCAGGAAACGTATTTATTACCGGCAATTGACCTCATCCGTTTTTATCGTCAGGATATGGGGAAAAAATCAATGCCGCTTGATTATATTCGAGAGCACGGTTTTGTAATTGAACAACAAGCCTTTCCTCAAATACCTTATCTCGATATCGTCAAACAACATTTACTAGGTGGTAAAACAAATGAATAAACAACTTATCTGGCGCATTGCTAAATATCTAGGAATTGGAATCTTAGCTGCCTTTATCGCTTCGATACTAATCGGTGGAAGTGTCTTCTTCTATTATGCATCTAAAGCGCCTGAACTACGGAAAGCAAACTAGTCGCAACAACTTCAAGTAAAATTTACGACAGTAAAAATGAATTGATTGCAGACTTAGGTGCGGAGCGTCGTGTAAATGCTCAAAGTAGTGAAATTCCAACAAATCTTGTTAATGCAATTGTCTCTATTGAAGACCATCGTTTTTTCAACCACAGAGGGATTGATAGCATCCGTATCATGGGCGCCTTCTTACGAAATCTTCGAAGCAACGGTCTTCAAGGTGGTTCAACCTTGACCCAGCAGTTGATTAAATTAACATATTTCTCAACATCTTCGTCAGATCAAACTATCTCTCGTAAGGCCCAAGAAGCATGGTTAGCCATCCAGCTAGAAAGAACTGCAACCAAACAAGAAATTTTGACATATTACATCAATAAAGTATACATGTCAAATGGTAACTATGGAATGCAGACTGCTGCGCAAAACTACTATGGTAAAGATTTAAAAGACTTATCTATTCCACAACTTGCACTGCTCGCTGGCATGCCTCAAGCACCGAACCAATACGATCCTTATTCCCATCCAGAAGAAGCTACTGAACGTCGTAATCTAGTCCTATCAGAGATGCAAAAACAAGGTTATCTGACAGCTGAGCAATACGAAACAGCTATCAACACACCAATCACTGATGGTTTACAAAGCCTCAAAAGTAGCAACAGTTATCCTCCATATTTAGACAATTACCTCAAAGAAGTCATTGAACAAGTTGAAAACGAAACAGGTTACAATCTTTTAACTACTGGTATGGATGTCTATACTAACGTGGACCAAGACGTTCAAAAACGACTCTGGGATGTTTACAATACTGATGAGTATGTAAATTATCCTGATGATGAAATCCAGGCTGCTTCTACTATCGTTGACGTTACAAATGGTAAAGTCATCGCACAACTTGGTTCTAGACACCAGTCAAGTAATATTTCTTTCGGTATTAATCAAGCGGTCGAAACAAACCGTGACTGGGGTTCTACTATGAAACCTATCACAGATTACGCTCCCGCGCTTGAGTATGATATTTATGACTCTACTGCATACATGGTAAAGGATGTACCATATAACTTTCCTGGTACTAATACTCCCGTTTATAACTGGGATCGTGGCTATTATGGCAATATTACACTACAAACTGCCATTCAACAATCTCGAAATGTTCCAGCTGTAGAAACACTCGAAAAAGTTGGACTAGAAAAAGCAAAAACATTCTTAAATGGACTCGGCATAGATTACCCCTCTATGCTTTACGTCAATGCTATTTCAAGTAATACAACCGAGTCTAGCAAGAAATATGGAGCAAGCAGTGAAAAGATTGCTGCTGCTTATGCTGCCTTTGCTAATGGTGGTATCTACCACAAACCAATGTATATCAATAAAGTTGTCTTTAGTGACGGAACTTCGAAAGAATTCTCTGACCCAGGTTCACGCGCTATGAAAGAAACAACTGCCTACATGATGACCGAAATGATGAAAACTGTATTATACTCTGGTACAGGCCATGACGCCTATATATCATGGCTTCCACAAGCAGGAAAAACAGGTACATCTAACTACACAGATGAAGAAATCGAAAATCAGATTAAGACTAGTCAATTTGTTGCACCTGATGAAATGTTTGTAGGTTATACTCGCAAATATTCAATGGCTGTCTGGACAGGTTATACTAACCGTCTTACTCCAATCGTTGGTGATGGTTTTAATGTTGCTACTAGTATCTATCGTTCAATGATGCAGTATCTAGCCGAGGATGACCATCCCGGTGATTGGACCATGCCAGAAGGACTCTATAGAAGTGGAGATTACATCTTTAAGAATGGTGCACGTAATAATTGGATAACTCAAACTCCTCAACAACCTATTACAGAAATTTCAAATGCAACAACAGAAAACCAATCCTCTGTCACTGAAGCTACTAACTCTAATACCACCCAAAATCCTTCGGTACCAAATACGAATCAACCTCCTCAACAAAATCCTCGACAAAATCCAAATCCTCAAGGACAACAATAATCAAAAAAAACCTAGGAATAGTTTCCTAGGTTTTTTAGCGTAAAAAAGGTGGAGTTAATCACTAACTCCACTTTCTTTTATTTTACATGGTTTTGCAAGATCTTCTTGCGCTTTTTTTATTAGATTCTTCTTTTTCTTTCTTCCATTTATCTTGAGCTTTTTGATATTCATCAGCAGTTACTGGTTTATCTTGAAGTTCAAGGTATTTGTACAAGAGGGCTTCACTTGTTCCCTTTGTTACCTGAGTAAGCAAATGGAAGTGTGTATGGCACCATCTTAGACAACATTGGACGTCCAGTTTGAGAAGTTGTTGGAATAATCAATGCACTATCTGTCAACCAAGCTTGAGCTGCAGCATATTTATCATAACGTTTTGAAACATCAGTGTTTTCGTTTCCGGCTTCAACAACCATCTTTTCGTAATCTTCCAAACCAACTTGTTTGGCAGCGGCGTTGTTTGTACCAGAATCAAATCCTAGATAAGTCTTAGTATTTTCACCTACAGACGGTTTGATGATATCAAGGTAAGTAGATGGGTCGATATAGTCTGGTGACCAACCAACGTTATCTGAAAGATCCCAATCTTCTCCAGCAGCTGATTCTGCAAAGTAAGTGACATTGAGAACTTCATCTTTTTGAAGTTGTTGGACATCAACAACTACGTTGTCAGCTCCTAATGTTGCTTCAAGTGATTGTTTCAATGATTGAACACGTTGTACTTTTGTAGTACTTGTTTGGTCAACCGGCATATCCAAGTGAATTGGGAATTGAACACCTTCTGCTTGGAGAGCTGTCTTAGCTTTAGCAAATTCTGCTTTTGCTTTTTCAGGGTTGTAAAGACCGTCTTGAGCGTCATCCAGATTGACATCTTTCCACTCGTCACCATAAGTTACCAATTTTTCTTTGACTAAATCACCAAAGTTTTTACCATCTGCTTGAACAAATGTTGGTGGCACAAACAAGTTACGAAGAAGTTTTGTTGCTCCACTTTCTCCGTTTACTTGAGAAGCATAAGCTGTTCTGTCAAAACCAAAAGCAAGGGCTTGACGGAAGTCTTTGTTAAGGAGAGCTTTTTTAGTTGATGTCTTTTGTTCATCTGTAGTCTTAGAAGTGTACTTGTAAGACTGACGATCAATATTGGTACCAATTAAGTAAGTTGAAGAATCTTGAGGTGTATAAACAATATTGTCTTTAAATTCTTTTTCAAGTTCAGGATAACTTGCACTGGTTGGGAAGAGACGAGCCATTGAGAAACCACCATCTTTAAAGGTTTCTGCAAGTTTGTTATTGTCTTGACCATCCCAGAATGAAAGTTTTACTTTATCAATATGAACATTGTCCTTATCCCAGTAGTTTGGATTTTTTTCAAATTCTACTGAAGATTTAGCTACCAATGATTTCAACAAGAAAGGACCATTATAAAGGATACTGCTTGGATCAGTTGCTTTGGCAAAGTCACTTCCTTTTGAAGTAAGGAATTCTTCATTGACCGGTGCAAGAACACCCATAGTTGTTTTAGAGTTCCAGAAGCTTTCAGGTTTGTTCAAAGTGTATTGAACTGTCTGATCATCAATTGCCTTGATTCCAACTTCAGAAAAGTCTTAACTTCACCTTTCACATATGCATCCAGACCCTTAATAGAATCTTGGACGAGATAAAGTGCTTCTGATTTATTATCAGCTGCATATTTAAGACCTGTTACAAAGTCTTGAGCTTTACACAGGCTGCATACTCTTCACCTTCAGAAGTGTACCACTTAGCATCTTTACGGATTGTATAAGTGTAAGTCAAACCGTCTTGAGATACATAAGCGTCAAGACCTTTAATGGATTCTCTGAACAAGATAAAGGGCTTCTGACTTATTATCAGCTGCATATTTAAGACCTGTTACAAAGTCTTGAGCTTTCACAGCGCATACTCTTCACCTTCAGAGTGTACCACTTTAGCATCTTTACGGATTGTATAAGTGTAAGTCAAACCATCTTTGAGATACAGACCAGTCTTCTGCCATAGATGGCACGAAAGTTCCCTGTAACGGTCATTTCTCCATCAAACCGTCAACTACATTACTTGTGATATTCGCAACTGCAGCCTTACCTGTTGTCAGATAGTTGAGGCTGTCTGGATCTGTTTCATAAACGTAAGAAAAAGTTTTCTCACCTTTTTGCACTAGAGCCTGAACCTGAACAAGCTGCCAAAACACCTGACGCTAACAGAGTCACTCCTGCTAGGGCCATTACTTTTTGAAAATTTCATAATAAACTCCTTTTTGACTTTTTTTATACATTATAGTCCCTTTTTCAGCCATAGTGTCAATACAATTTTCAGAATTTTTTTCAAATTGATTTGAAAATATTTTTCTTCCTATATTTCTAATATGAAAACATCTTTTTAGGAAAAATTTCTATCATAGACATTTATCAAACTATATCTTTATGATATAATGAAAGAAGAAAGTTGAAAAGGAAATACTATGTCAAAAGAAGTTATTGTTGAAAGTTTTTGAACTTGACCATACGATTGTTAAAAGCACCCTTATGTCCGTTTAATCGGAGAAGAAACAGGTCCTAAAGGAGATATCATTTCTAACTTTGATATCCGCTTGGTTCAACCAAATGAGGACTCTATCCCTACTGCTGGACTTCATACAATTGAGCACCTCTTAGCTAAGCTCATCCGTACTCGCATCGATGGTATGATTGATTGTTCACCATTTGGTTGTCGTACAGGTTTCCATATGATTATGTGGGGACGTCATACTAGCGCTGAAATCGCTGCTGTCATCAAGGATTCACTAAAGGAAATCGCTGAAACAACAACTTGGGAAGATGTCCCAGGAACAACTATTGAATCTTGCGGAAACTATAAGGATCACAGCCTCTTTTCAGCTAAAGAATGGGCAAAATTGATTCTCCAACAAGGAATCTCAGACGATGCCTTTGAACGTCATGTCATCTAATAATAAAAAAAGAAACCAGCTTTTTGAACTGGTTCCTTTTTATTTTCAAAATCTTGATTTAGGCTTTTTCACGAATGACCAAAACACCATCTTCCATGTCAGCTTCTAGGTGTTTAGCATCAAGATTATCCAAAGTGGAAAGTCTGTGACTTTGTCACGGATTTGTTGTTCAACCACACGACGGAGTGGACGAACACCCATGACTTCATCGTAACCTTCTTCGGTCATGTATTCTTTGGCTGCATCGCTCACTGCCAAGTCGATCTCTTTCTTAGCAAGTGTCTTATTGACATCAATCAACATCAAATCAACAATCTTAGAAAGATCTTCCTTTGCTCAAGTGTGAGAATTCAATCACAGCATTGAAACGGTTCAAGAATTCTGGACGGAAGTAAGGTTTCAAACGATCCATAAGTTCTGGTTTATCAGCATCTTCTGTCAAGTTTAGCTTCGTAACCAAAGCCTGCGTTTGAAGTTGCGATAATCACAGTATTCTTGAAGTTTACAGTGTTACCTTGACCATCTGTCAAACGACCATCATCCAATACTTGGAGAAGAAGTGTGATGACTTGAGGGTCAGCCTTTTCAATTTCATCGAGAAGGACGATTGAGTAAGGGTTACGGCGAACACGTTCTGTCAAAGTATTGCTGTTGTCATCGTAACCAACATAACCAGCTGTTGTACCAATCAATTTAGAAACGGCTGTGCGGTCGCTATATTCTGACATGTCCAAACGGATGATAGCATCTTTAGTTCCGAACATATCAAGTGCTAATTGTTTAGCCAACTCAGTTTTACCAACACCAGTAGGACCTACAAAGAGGAAGCTACCGATTGGGCGATTTCCTTCGTCAAAGCCTGCACGGTTCCGACGGATCGCTTTGGCAACGGCTTCAACAGCCTTGTCTTGACCGATAACCTTAGTTTGCAAACGGTGGCCCATATCTTTCAAACGTTCAATATCAGTTGCACCCATTTGTGAAACAGGAATACCTGTCATACGTTCTACAGACTCAGCTACGTCATTTACAGTCGCTGTAACCTTGTGATCTTCTGTATGGTTAGCAATTTGCTTTTCAAGTTCTTCGATACGAACTTTTGCATTTAAAGCTGCTTCATAATCTTCTTTAGCAGCTGCAGCTTCTTGTTTAGCTTTTTCTTCTTCAATTTCATGTTCCACTGCATGCACATCTGTTACTGGATGTTGTGCAGCCAAGTGAGCAGCTGTCACATCGACAAGGTCGATAGCCTTATCAGGCAAGCTACGTTGTGGAATATATTGAACAGAGTAATCAACAGCTGCTTTCAATACTTCATCTGGCAAAATGACGTTGTGGTGTTGTTGATAAAGATCACGAATACCTTGAAGAATTTTGAAAGTATCTTCAGCAGATGGAGCATTAACTTTTACTTCGTTGAAACGACGAGCAAGGGCAGCGTTTTTCAAGATTGTATTACGGTATTCATCTTGAGTTGTTGCCCCAATCACTGTCAATTCACCACGTGAAAGAGCTGGTTTCAAGATATCAGCAAGACCTTTAGACCCTTGACCATCACCTGTGCTACCAGCACCAAGGATTTGGTGAATTTCGTCGAAGAAGAGGATAATATTTCCAGCTTCTTTGACTTCGTTTACCAAGTTTTGAATATTTTCTTCAAAGCTACCACGGTATTGAGTACCAGCTTCAAGTCCAGAAATATCAATTGAGATGATTTCTTTGTTCTTGATTGCTGCTGGAACATCACCATTCACAATAGCTTGTGCAAGGCCTTCTACTACAGCAGTTTTACCAACACCAGCATCACCGACGAGAACTGGATTATTCTTTGTACGACGAGAAAGGATTTCAGATGTTTCTTGAATTTCCTTATTACGTCCAATAACCGGATCTAACTTCCCTTCACGAGCTTCAGCTGTTAAGTTACGTCCAAGTTTTGCAAGAATACCGATCTTGTTTCATACCTTTGCCCTTGAACGTACTGAGCTTGATCACTTCCTTCGCTTGGAAGTTGACCTGTTTGACGGTAAATAGCGAATTCTTCAGGTGTTACTTCACGACCGTTAATCAAGTAACGACGATTTTCTGAACTGTATCCACGCATACCACCCATCAATTGGTTAAATAAATCATCCATGTTGTTAAAGTTATTAAAGTTGTTATTCATATTTCATACCTCGTTTGTTTTCAAAATTTAGTTAGTCAAAATACTTTGACTTTCTCTGACCTTTGTTTTAAAAAATTTTAGACTAGCTATTTGCTACTCTACGTATAATTTCAGGTTTTCTCTTTATCCAATACAGGTTTTTGTAGATTGGACTTCTAAAAAAATACTAATGTTAATCATAGGTTGTACCTCTTTTCTAGGTTTTACCCATACTTTGATCTTAAGATAGTATATACAATCACCTTAAAAATCAAGGTTTTCTAAGGACTTTTCCTTATCCTTATGTTCTTAGTATATCACTTTGGTCAGTATTTAGTCAAGAGTTTGACCAAAATTTGACTAACTTTTTTTAAAATATTTTTTTATATCAAAAAACCAGTCAAAAGTGACTGGTTTTTTTGATTTACTATTTATGAATCTTAGCTCAATGCATCATCCATTGAAAGAACTTCGTGGAAGACACGTTGTGTCAATTCAGTTTTTTGTTCTGGAGTGAGGTATTTAGTGTTTACACAGTATCCAGAGATACGTACGATTACGTCTTCACCTGACATGATCTTTTTCGTAAACATCGTTCAAGTCCATAACGTTCAAGTTAACGTGTTGTCCACCGTTTTCGAAAGTAACCATCAAGGATTGTTACCAAGTTATCAACTTGTTCGTCACGAGTTTTACCAAGAGCACGTGGTGATACTTGAGTTGTCAATGAGATACCATCAGCTGCGTAACCAAAGTCAAGGCTAGCAAGTGAGTTCAAGTTTTGCAACCATCCACCTTTAGCTTTGTTAGATGGGTTAGCACCTGGTGAGAAGAATTCAAGTTTAGACAAGTTCACAGAACCATCTTCGTTGAGGTATACACCTTTGTGGACTGGTGAGTTACCAGTTTGTTTAGAGTAAGCAACGTTAGATGTGATTGTCAAAAGTGATACAGTAGCTTCTGCGTCTTTGTAAAGTTTGTGGCTACGTAGACGAGTTGTGTAAGCTTCGATCAACCATTCTGCCAATTCGTTTGAACGTGGGTCATCTTCACCCCAACGTGGGTATTCACCGATTGTTTCGTAATCGTAGATGTAGCCATTTTCGTCACGGATTGGTTTAACTGTAGCGTACTTGATAGCTGACAATGTATCAACAGTGTTAGCGAAATCCACAGATACCGAATCCCATGTTAGCACGTTGTTTAGTTGGCAAGAAGGCCATTTGAACAGCTTCGTAGTTGTACTTATCAGTCATGTAGTGGATGATGTTCAAAGCATCTACGTAAGTGTCAGTCAACCAGTCAAGAGATTTTTCAAAGTTAGCTTTAACTGATTCGAATTCAAGAACTTCGTCACGGATTGGTTCGATATCAAATACTTTGTAGTCTTTATGAACATCGTCATAACCACCGTTCAAACCAGTAAGAAGAGCTTTAAGAACGTTAACGCGAGCACCGAAGTACTGGATGTTGTGACGTTGTTCTTCGTTTTCTGGGTCAAGTGGAGACACACAACATGAGATACAGCTCATTTCACCGTATCCATCTTTAGCCATTGTTGTTACACCTTCGTATTGGATAGAAGAGTGTTTGTGGCTCATGTGCATACAGTAGCGACGGAAGTTGTATGGCAATTTGTCAGTCCAAAGAACTGTCAAGTTTGGTTCTGGAGAGTTACCGATGTTGTCAAGAGTGTTCAAGAAACGGTAGTCCATCTTAGTAACACGGTGACGACCGTCGTTACCCATACCAGCCATAGAAGTTGTGATGAAGGTTGGGTCACCTGAGTACAATTGGTCATAAGCTTTTGTACGACCGAATTTAACTGTACGAAGTTTCATAACGAAATCGTCAACAAATTCTTGGATTTCTGATTCAGTAAATGTACCACGAGCAAGGTCACGTTCAGCAAAGATATCCAAGACGATTGGCACACGACCTAGAGATGTAGCTGCACCGTTGATAACGCGGCAGACAGCCATGAAGGCAATGTTTACCCATTGGATAGCTTCTTTAACGTTCATCGCTGGTTTACGAACATCAACTCCGTAAAGGTCACCTAAACGAACAACTTCTTGTAATGCTTTGTATTGAAGGTTGATTTCTTCACGAAGACGGATTGTCTCTTCATCGATTTCTTTGATAGCATTCCAATCATTCAATTTTTCTTGCATCAAGAAGTCAGCTCCATAAAGAGCAAGACGTGCGTACACACCAATGATACGTCCACGTGAGTATGAGTCTGGAAGACCAGTTACAGTGTGGGCGTGACGAGCACGAAGAATGTTAGAAGTATATGCACGGAAGATACCATCGTTTACTGTTGTAACGTATTTAGTGAAATTTCGTGAACAGCTGGATCTGGCTCATAACCGTTTTCTCTCAAAGTAGTTTCAGCCATACGGATACCACCTTTTGGCATGAAGTTCAATTTGAAGAGTTCATCGTTTTGGATACCGAAAGATCAATTCGTTTTCTTTGTCGATAAATCCAGCTGGAATATCAGCAATAGAAGTTGGACGAGTATCCATTGGGAAACGAGTTTCTTCGTAGTGTGCTTTAGTTTCTTCTACGATTTTTTTGATGTGAAGTGAACGTTCTGTTGGTCCTGCAAGGAAAGCTTTCATCTCCATCATAAGGTGTGTAGTTAGCTTGTACAAAGCGTGATACACTTGCTTTTTCTTTCCAGTCAACACCTTTAAAGCCTTCCCAGGCTTTGTCAAAAATGTCCTGTGCTTCAACAACTGTCTTAACAACCATGTTAATGTCCTCTTTTATCTTTCTAGTAACAGTCATCTGTTACATTCATGTATTCAGTATACCACACAGTAAACGATTTCAACAACTGAAAATCACTACTTTTTACACTTTCTTTTTATAATACAGTTGTTGTTTTTCATGCAAACTGTAGTATAGTTTTTGAAAAAATAATTTAGCTATTTTCCTATTTTTTTCAGAAAAAAAGGGTTATAATATAGCTAGAAAATCTACCAAAGAAAGGTCAGTCCATGCTGATATTTCCACTGATGAATGATTTATCTCGTAAAATTATCCATATTGACATGGATGCCTTTTTGCTGCTGTAGAAATTCGTGACAATCCTAAAGCTTAAAGGGAAACCTGTTATTATTGGTAGCGACCCTAGGAAAAACAGGAGGTCGAGGGTGTTGTTTCAACCTGTAGTTATGAAGCGAGAGCATTCGGGCATTCACTCAGCTATGAGTTCCAAAGAAGCCTATGAACGCTGTCCTCAAGCTGTTTTTATTTCTGGGAAACTACGAAAAATATACTACTGTTGGCCAACAGATTCGATCTATTTTTCAAACGATATACGGATAAAATTGAACCCATGAGTATCGACGAAGCTTATCTAGATGTAACTGAAAACAAAGCTCGGTATCAAAGTCTGCTGTTAAAATTGCTCGATTTAATTCAGCAGGATATCTGGAATGAATTACATCTAACAGCTTCTGCTGGTGTATCATACAATAAATTTTTAGCTAAAATGGCAAGTGACTATCAAAAAAACCTCGTGGTTTGACAGTCATTCTTCCTGATGAAGCTGAAAATTTTCTCAAACAAATGGATATCGCTAAATTCCACGGTGTGGGCAAGAAAACAGTTGAAAAACTTCATCAAATGGGTGTATTTCACGGGTAGCTGATCTCTTTAGAGATTTCTGAAATCACTCTCATTGATCGTTTTCGGACGACTCGGTTTTGACCTTTATCGAAAAAGCTCGAGGTATTGATAATTCTCCCGTTAAATCAAATCGTATCCGTAAGTCTATTGGTAAAGAAAAAAACTTACAGTAAGATTCTAAGTCTGGATGAAGATATCAAAAAGAGCTAACTCTCCTTTCGGAAAAAAAGTGGCTCTTAGTCTTCAAAAAAATATGAAAAAAAGTGGTAAGATCGTCATTTTGAAAAATCCGCTATGCTGACTTTTTCTACTTTGACAAAACGAAAAACACTGAGATCAACAAACACAAGACTCTGAAGAAATCGCTCAAAGCATTATCCAACTCTACGAAACACTGAGTGATAAAGACAAGGGGTCCGTTTATTGGGAGTCACAGTGACTGGATTTTAAAAACCTTGAAGGAATCTTCCCTCAAGGTTTTTTACTTATACAAATAATCGAACAAAACTATAAAGCAACAAGACACTACCAAGGACAATACGGTATTTACCGAAGACTGTAAAGTCGTGTTTCTTAACATAGCCGGTCAAGAAACGAATAGCAACCATGCTGACTGCAAAAGCCACTACCATTGCTACCAAGAGCAAGAAGAATTGACCAAAACTCAAAACTTCTCCTGCCTTGATGAATTTAAAAATCTTCAAGGCACTAGCTCCAAACATAACAGGAATTCCAAGATAGAAGGTAAATTCTGTTACCACTGAACGACTGGTTCCATTTAACAAACCACCGACGATAGTCGCACCTGAACGGCTAGTTCCTGGTAAAAGGGCCAAGACTTGGAAAAGACCAATATAGAGGGCTGTTTTATAAGGTAATTTGTCTAAGTCAGTAACTGTTGGCTCAATAGCTTGTGCTTTGTTTCGTTTTTCAAGATAGATGAAAGCAACCCCATAAACAATCAACATGATGGCTACTGAAACTTTATTATAGAAATGGGTTTCAAACCAATCATCAAACTTTAAAGACTAGAAGAAGAGGAAGTGTAGCCACAAATACTTTGGACCATAATTGCCAAGTTCTACGAACTTGAACTTTATCCTTACCTGGTTTGAAAGGATTAAGCTTGTTAAAGTAGATAACCATAACGGCTAAGATAGCACCCAGTTGAATGACTACGTTAAACATAGACATAAAGGCTTCATTTTGATCTTTATACTGGATAAACTCTTCTGCTAAAATCAAGTGACCAGTACTTGAAATCGGCAACCATTCCGTAATTCCTTCAACAATACCAAAAAAGATAGATTTTAAAATTTCAAAAAAATACATAGATTACTCCTTTTTCTATCCTCCATTATATCATACTTTTAAAGGCTGTGTTTAGTTTTCTTTAGAAAGCACCAACACTTCCACCGCCACCACCGCCTGAGAAACCTCCACCAGAGCTACCGCTTCCGGATGATACAGAAAAAGTACTTGCTGTATTTGCGACTGAGGTGTACAGATTGATTTGAGTAGCAGATGTGTGAAATTGTTTATCCCACCCACAAGATACATAAAGATTCATAGCAGCATTTTCAAGTTGAATATTGTGAAGTTTCATGATTTTATTCACCTTCTTAGCATATCCATAGAGAGTTGCATAGACCAAAAGGCGATTCCAAACAACAATGCTCTCTAGTTCAGCCTTATCTAAATGGGCAATATCCCGAAGCATATTTTCAAAACTTGTCCAGAGATAAACAACTTCTGCCCCTTCTTCATTTAAGACTCCATCACGAGAAGGTCCTCGAGTTACAAAATGAATCAAAGCACTCGCTAGTAAACCAATTAAACCTAAGGAAAAGTAAAGGAAGTGAGAAAATAACTATAGGTTCGAAAAGCTATAGTAGAAAATGATAAGTCCGACAACACCTGTTACAGCCGAACAGACTTTCATTTTTTCACAAGATTATTTTTCTTTTTCCGTTAAAGGGCGATAATAACTGGAATTCGTAAAATTTTTTCACCTTGTCTCGAACACAACTTTGCATGCGTTCAAGTCGTCTCTCAAAGGAACGCTTTGAGGTGCATGCCGAATTCTCGAATATGTTTCTCATCAGCTTCCTTAGCTCCATGGAACAAACCAGAAGAAACTTGATATTCAGGGAAAAGGTCTGAAAGAGCCAATTCTTTATTTGTAGAAAGAGTCATCCGCAGGCACTCCTTCTCAAAATTAGACAAACCTTTTTCACTATTAATTTTTATCCACGGTTCCTCTTCACCCTGAAAAATGGATAAATGCCCGCGATCGACTAAGTCTAACAAGGTTGCCTGGATTAGTTGTTCAAAGGTGAACTTACCAAACTTATGCTTATTTAGGGGACTAACTTCCTCTAAGGAGGTTGAATAAATTGCTTCTGCCAAAACCATTGGAGGTAAGTCCATTGGAGGTTCGTAAAGTCGATGATTCTTTGGATATACTTTTTGGAGACTTATCTGTTTACGAAATGCTCGATAATACATGATAGTAAGTAGCAATAAAGCTATAAAGAAAGTTGGGAAAATCCATTTTATCATGACGTTTGCCTGCACTTTATTGGCTTTTATTTCTACCTCAACTCTTTTGAAGTTGCTTAAATTTTCTTCATTTAGACCCTGACTCGGAGCACTTGAGAAAGCTTCTCTCGGCCAATAGGCATGTAGTTCAACTTGACGTTTTCTAGGAAGATCCTTCATCTTAACCCAGTAGATATCATTGACTTTTTCGACACTTTCCCTCGTTGAGGAGTTTTCCAGTATGGAAAAAGAGTTTCTCTGCTGGACTATCTGAAGTTACTCGAAATTCTAAATCTTTGATATCCCCTGAACTATCTGTCAATGGTTGCCAATTCAGCTCAGCAATATCCTGATATAAGAAAAAGAAGGTTTTTTTGACAGTTGCCAAGTAACGGTCACACGAACAGTATCTCCTGCATTTCCTGGATTAAAAATGGTAGACCTTGTAGCCATCCTCTTCTTCCTTAGTATATGAGAGGACGTCTTGAACAATCTGGCCATTTTTAGATACTAAGACAGTTGGTTCGTCATCAATTTCAAATCCCTTCGGCATTTTCCCTGCTTTTCCGAGTCCAATCAATTGGCCATTAAAAATCATCTTTAAAAGTGGTAGGTGATTGTTTCTTTGAAAACCGCTGTATTATCTGCATGAATATTCAAATCACCCTTTATAGGGATAGAATATCAAAGTCTACTGCAAAAAAACTAGACGAGGCACAAAAATAGCAAACAGGTAAATACCAGAGCAAGAAGCCATCTCTTTTTTTCATCTTTACATCCCTTTCATGTTTTTCACTATTATATCATTTTTAGAAGTAAAGGTTTACTTGTATTGAAAAATCTCACCATTTTTAGATACAATAGAGGGAGCCATTTTTTTAGACTAGAAATAGGAGAAAACATGAAAAAAATTATGCTTATCTATCCTTGCTAGCCTAGCCCTTACTCTAGGGACTAGTTAGCCAGGTCCAAGCCGATGAATATTTACGCATCGGTATGGAAGCAGCTTACGCCCCCTTCAACTGGACACAAGACGATGACAGTAACGGTGCTGTCAAAATCGATGGAACAAACCAATATGCTAACGGTTACGATGTTCAAATTGCAAAAAAAATCGCTAAAGATCTGGGGAAAGAACCACTCATTGTAAAAACAAAATGGGAAGGACTTGTTCCAGCTCTGACCTCTGGCAAAATCGATATGATTATTGCAGGTATGAGCCCAACCGCTGAACGTAAGCAAGAAATTGCCTTCTCAAGCAGTTACTATACCAGTGAACCAGTACTTTTAGTCAAAAAAGATTCTGCCTATGCAAACGCCAAAACACTAGATGATTTTAAAGATGCAAAAATCACTTCTCAACAAGGTGTTTACCTTTATGACTTGATTTCTCAAATCTCAGGCGCTAAAAAAGAAACTGCCATGGGTGATTTTCGCGCAAATGCGTCAAGCTCTTGAAGCTGGTGTCATTGATGCCTATGTTTCTGAACGACCAGAAGCCTTAACTGCCGAGTCAGCAAACGCTAAGTTCAAAATGATTCAGCCTGAACCTGGTTTTAAAACTGGGTGAAGAAGATACCTCTATCGCTATCGGTCTTCGTAAAGATGACGAACGTATCAGCCAAATCAATGCTAGCATCGAAACCATCTCTAAAGATGAACAAGTTGCCCTAATGGATCGTATGATTAAAGAGCAACCTGTAGAAGCTACAACTACTGAAGAAAACAGCAGTAATTTCTTTAGCCAAGTTGCTAAAATTCTAACTGAAAACTGGCAACAACTCTTGCGTGGTGCTGGCATTACCCTTCTTATTTCAATTATCGGTACTATCGTCGGTCTCGTTATTGGTCTTGCTATCGGTGTCTTCCGTACTGCACCTCAATCTGAAAATCAATTTATCTACGTCATTCAAAATATAGTTGGTTGGATTCTCAATATCTATATTGAAATTTTCCGTGGAACTCCTATGATTGTACAATCTATGGTTATCTACTATGGAACTGCCCAGGCTTTCGGAATCAACCTAGACCGTACTCTGGCTGCTATCTTTATCGTTTCTATCAATACCGGTGCCTACATGACCGAAATCGTTCGTGGTGGTATTCTGGCTGTTGACAAGGGACAATTTGAAGCGGCAACTGCACTTGGTATGACTCATAATCAAACCATGCGTAAGATTGTTTTGCCTCAAGTTGTTCGAAATATTCTACCAGCAACTGGTAATGAGTTCGTCATCAACATCAAGGATACTTCTGTATTGAACGTTATCTCTGTTGTAGAACTTTACTTCTCAGGAAATACAGTAGCAACACAAACTTACCAGTACTTCCAAACCTTTACTATTATCGCAGTTATCTACTTTGTCCTTACCTTTACAGTAACGCGTATCCTACGTTACATTGAAAAACGGATGGATATGGATACCTACACAACAGGAGCTAACCAAATGCAAACGGAGGATTTGAAATAATGAATCAACCCATTCTTGAAATCAAACACCTCAAAAAATCCTATGGACAAAACGAGGTTCTAAAAGATATCTCTCTCACTATCCATAAAGGAGAAGTTATTTCTATCATTGGAAGTTCCGGTAGTGGTAAATCAACCTTCCTACGTTCTATCAATCTTCTTGAAACACCAACTGAAGGTGAAATCCTTTATCACGGTGAAAACGTCCTTGAAAAAGGATATAACCTCACTCACTATCGTGAAAAACTAGGTATGGTCTTCCAGTCCTTTAACCTTTTTGAAAATCTCAATGTTCTCGAAAATACGATTGTGGCACAAACAACTGTACTCAAACGTGATCGCTCAGAAGCAGAGAAAGTTGCTAAAGAGAATCTTGAAAAAGTCGGCATGGGAGAACGTTTACTGGCAAGCCAAACCTAAAAGCAACTTTCTGGTGGTCAAAAGCAACGTGTTGCTATTGCTCGTGCACTTTCTATGAATCCTGATGCCATTCTCTTTGACGAACCTACATCAGCCCTTGACCCTGAAATGGTCGGTGAAGTTCTTAAAATCATGCAAGAGCTAGCTCAGGAAGGATTTGACCATGATCGTCGTAACCCATGAAATGGAATTTGCTCGCGATGTATCACACCGCGTCATCTTTATGGATAAAGGTGTCATTGCAGAAGAGGGCAAACCTGAAGATCTATTTACAAATCCTAAAGAAGAACGTACAAGAGAATTTTTACAACGCTATCTTGGATAATCGAAAAACTGTACCCAAAAGTTAGAGAGTTTTTATTCTAACATTTTGGGTTTTTCTATATGATTGATTAGGTATCTGGTTTATCGTCTAACAGTATCAATCTAGTGTAAACTCCCGAGTACTCTGCCATTCCTTCCTAAAACTTAACTATATGACTAGATTGAATTTTCTTAATGGCTAGGAATCACGAGGTTATGCTATTCTATAGTTTTTAAAAACTAGAAACAACCACATCCTTTCAGCATCATTTTGAGGGATTCGAAAAGTCAGACTTGTAGAGTATTCGAGGGCAACGTATGAACAAGAATATCATAACATTATTCAGTAGTACTTTTTGGAAGTGTTTTTAAGGTGATAATAAGATACTTAAGTCACTTAAATAATTTGTATATGCATGGAGTTCGGATAAATGAAAAAGGATTTGAGTTCTGTACGATACAGAACTAAATCCTTTTCATTATCTAACTTTGTGACCAGTGCAAACTAGACTATTTGTTACTCTACTGTCACTGATTTAGCAAGGTTACGTGGTTTGTCCACATCGAGGTCCACGGTGGAGGGTTACAAAGTAAGCAATCAATTGCGTTGGTACGACCATTGAGATTGGTGAGAGGTAAGGGTGTACAGTCGTAAGAACGATATCGTCTGTATCTTTGGCAACATTTTCTTCTGCGATAGTGAGGACCTTAGCGCCACGGGCTGCGACTTCTTGGATATTCCCACGAGTGTGGTTGGCAAGGACTGGGTCTGACAAGAGGGCCAAAACAGGTGTTCCATCTTCAATCAAAGGCAATGGTTCCGTGCTTGGGCTCCCCCAGCCGCAAAACCTTCACACTGGATGTAAGAAATCTCTTTGAGTTTGAGACTGGCTTCCATGGCTACATAGTAATCTTGACCACGTCCGATATAAAAAGGCGTTGCGTGTTGTTTCAAGAGGTCACGAACCTTGGCATCAATCAATTCTTTCTCTGAAAGAGTTGATTCGATAGACTAGGGCTACGATAGACAACTCATGAACCAGGTCAAAGGCTTTTTGCTTTTCATTGCCATTTGCTTCACCAACTGCTTTTTGCGAGGAAGGCAGGGCTGCGATTTGGGCTATATAAGCCTTGGTTGAAGCAACAGCAATTTCAGGACCTGCATGAAGCAACATAGTATGGTTGGCTTACGAGAAAGAGTTGACCCTGGCACGTTTGTAACTGTTAAAGCTTGGGATTCCCATTTCATTGGCCTTCACCAAAACCCTGACGGCTATCATTGTTTCACCAGATTGACTGATAAAGATGAAGAGTGGTTTCTGGCTGAGAAGTGGCATACCATATCCCCACTCAGATGAAATACCAAGTTCAACGGGTGTATCAGTCAATTCTTCCAACATCTTCTTAGAAGCAAATCCTGCATGGTAGAAGTTCCAGCATCAAGGATGTAGATGCGGTCAGCGTCTTGAACAGCTTTGATGATAGCTGGATCTACCACTACTTGGCCAGCCTCATCTGTAGAGCTTGGATGAGCTTACGCATCACTGTTGGTTGCTCATCGATTTTCCTTGAGCATGTAGTAAGGATAGTTCCCTTACCGATATCCTGACAAGTCAAGCTCAGCTGTATAGCTAGCACGCTCACGGCTATTGCCATCATAGTCTTGCACTTCAACGCTATCAGCTTTTACGATAACCAACTCTTGGTCATGGATTTCCATGTATTGGTTGGTCTCACGAATCATAGCCATGGCGTCTGAGCAGACCATGTTATAGCCTTCTCCAAGACCAATCAAAAAGTGGTGATTTGTTTTTGCCACGTAGATGACATCTGGATTTTTAGAGTCGATCAAGGCAAAGGCATATGAACCACGAATGATATGAAGAGCTTTTTGAAGGCTTGCAGTACTGACAAGCCGTCTTCTTCACAAATTTCCCAATCAAGTGGACGGCGATTTCTGTATCTGTTTGTCCTTTGAAGTGGTGACCGTCAGGTATTCTTCTTTGATTTCGAGATAGTTTTCAATCACCCATTGTGCACCAAGACAAAACGTCCTGTCTCAGAGCGATGTGGGTGAGCGTTATCTTCTGTTGGTTTTTCCGTGAGTCGCCCAACGAGTATGTCCGATACCAGTTGTCCCCTCAACGTCAGCTGTCTTAGCAGACAATTCTGCATACGACCAACTACTTTCACCAAATGACTTTCAACACCACCTAGAACAAAAAAATTCCCGCAGAATCATAACTCACGGTATTCGAGCTTTTCAAAGCCCTGAATCAAAAATATCAGTTGCATTTGTGTTTCCAACAACACCAACAATTCCACATAGTATATACGACACAGATAGACTGTGTTTTCTCCTTAAAATTGGTATAGTCTAATTCTCGCTTTTGAAGAATCAGCAAAAACAGTATATACTTGTTTTTATCTTGTCAACAATAAAAATTGGTATAGCTCAATTGCTTTTTAAAAGACAAACAAAAGACCATTCAAGAAATAGCTCTCGAATGGCTTAGAAATATAGCTAATCAACTTATATCCATGCCCTATCTAACACCAGACATCACAGTTTATCTGATTTCTCACTCCTCGCAGCCTATTATTTATTAGGTCGGAAGGAATAGGTGCTTTCAAAAGTTTCCACTATCTCTACTAAATGATCATCCAAATAGGTCATAGCTTGATCTCTGATCGGAGCAGGAATTCCATAGTAGGCTTCCGCAAGACCTCCACAGATAGCGAGCGATAGTATCGCTATCTCCTCCGATGGAAATAGCGTTTCTGATAGCATCTTTAAAATCTTGCGATTCGAAAAAGGCTTGAAGGCCTGAGGAACTGAACCTTGCAAGTTACATCAGAGCTATAATCCTCACGGATTTTGGCCTCAGGTAAAGTCCATCGGATAGTAATTTTTATCGATGTAATCTTTGATTTCATGGCGACTAGAGCCAGTTCTAGCCAAGAAGATAGCTACTGCAACTGCTTCTGCACCTTTTGAGTCCCTCAGGATGGTCATGGCTCACTTCTGTCACTGCTTGGGACAAAGCCTCTCGCCTGCTCTATGCTATCTGCCGCAAAACCGACAGGGCTGATTCTCATGGCGGATCCATTCCCATAACTCCCATAGGGTTGAGGATCATCTGAAAAGATCCAGTAGAAAAAATGACCGCCATAGCCACAATTTGGATATTGTCTCCCTATCTCTTGCATGTATTTCACTGCATTTTTCGAGAGTTGGCTCCAGTCTTCCTACTAGCCAATAAGGCTTTGGCAATCGCCAATGTCATGATACTATCGTCGGTCGGACAAGAATCCTGAGTGAACAAATCAAACTCTTTACTCCTTTTATGATTGTTCGCCTCAAATCGAGAACCAATAATATCTCCAATAACTGCTCCTAGCATAAGCCACCTCCTCGAAGTTTTTCTCCTGTTCACAGGCAATACTTCATGAATTTCCTTCATTATACCATGTTTACTAATGTTTCGGTATTTCCTATGCAATCTACAGGCAGTTTTGTTTCAGTCCGAGATGGTATAGGTTCGAGTACGTGGACAATCCTTCTTCATTCACCCTAAAATAAAAACCGATGTTCCTCTTCTGTCCTTGGCATTCTCCTTGTTTAAGACAAAGTAGTCCTTTTTGGTTGATGGCCATGGTGCGTAGGATGTCGTCAATCAGAAAAGTCAGGGTGCATTCATGGCAGAGTATTTTTGAAATCTTCCTAAAAGCGGATGTAATCATCTGAGAAGTAATTCATCTGTAGCTTGTTTTCTTATAGCTCTTTCTAGTCATAAACTTCCTCCTGACAAAGTTGGATTGTGAGAATGTCTTGGACCCTATCAGTCTATAGCCCTCATCCGTTTTAACAGAGACTTCTTGAGGAGATAATTCTCTTACTTCACCGATTATCGTGCTTTTTATGATTTTTCTCCTTGACCACAAAAGAGCCTTTTAGTCGCCCAACGTATAGTTGTGAAAGTAGCAACAACTTCTCAACTGGATTCAAATCGTCGATAAATCGACACGATTTTTCTGCACTGAGTGACGTCGTATGCTCTGACAGGGAAAAAGCCCATCCACTTCTGCATGCCTGGATCCTGATAGTCCCTTGCGGATTGAAAAGGGCAAATAAGAGCGATCAATCATTTTTAGTCCATCTAATCCTCCAGCAGAGTGCCCTCCGATGAGCTTTACTTCTGGCAATACTATCGATGCATCCTCTAAGGCAGTCGCCTTCAAAAAGGGAAGTAAAGCCGAATTGTTCTCGAATAGAGTCAATGGCGGTCTGGAGCCTTTCTTCTTTTCTACTTTGTCCACATCATCAAAAGGGAAATCAAACCAAAGGATTCGTCCACAAATCCTGAATAACTAACAACAACTCTCTGACAGCCCAGAAGTGATTTGCTGTGGAATAATTTCAATACATAGCTGACTAAAAGACTGGTGCTGTTGGTAGGTTCAACCTTCATCTGGGTATGGATGGAGCGTTTTTGTTTCTGCTTAGAAAAACCAAGATGGATAGAGACCACCGTCGTCTTCTTTTCTGGCCCTGTCGAAGCCTGATAGTCACCTGTTCAGCCATCTCTCGGAATAATTTCGATATCTCGCTGTTTGACATAGTCTCTCGGTAAAATTTGCGAATTGCCTAAGCCGTGATTTGGCTTTATAGGCTTGTGAACATTACTCTCATCAATTCCATTAGCATGAAACCACAAGCGAAGTCCAGCTTTTGACCCAAGTTCTTTCTTCAGGAAATCCGGATTGCTATTGGCTAATTCCTTTAATCGAATAGATTTCCAAAGCTATTCAAAGCGCTTCTCCATCCGATGCTCAATCCCCCAAAAAGTCGGTCATCTTTGAAATGGACCAGACCTTATCTTCCACGTCCTGGTAAGACCAATTGGCTCGCATAGTCGGTGTGTGCTGGCTTCATTATCCAGAGCCAACTTAGCAAGCAGAGGATTGGCATTAGACATGCCGACCGTCGAGTAAATCCCTGTCTGCCGCCAGATATCCCTCTGGATACGAGCCGAAAGCATATCCAGCTTATCTTTGCGAGAAATCTGCTGGTCTGGGACAAAAATAATTGAGCGAACTAGTCAAATCGATAAAAACCTTCGTCAATAGAGTAGGGATGAATATCATCTGGACTGCCATAATTCTGGAAAATGCGCTGAATTTCTAGATTGACTGCGATATACTTATCCATCCGAGGAGGGACAATGACGGTCACCCGAGCCCAATCTTCGATAAATCTACATAGGCCGGGTCTGTCCGTAAGCCTTGTTTCTTGGCATTGTAGTAGGAAAAATTTTACGCGTCTTGATATCAAAAGAGGCAGGTCATAGCACGACCCATTTGCTTTCCCAAAAAGCCTTTTTAAACATAGGCGAGGAAGCAGAATATGCCCAACAGAATTATCCGCTCGACTCCTAACACAAAGGAGGTTTTTGAGGATGGGTCCTCTTTCTACACACTCAACGCTAGCATAAAAGGACTTCCCATATCGACAAAGGCAATATCACTTTTGGGCTCTCTGGAATAATCAAAAGTAGCCCATGACTATCCCTCCATGGGTACGAAATTGCCTACGATAATACCCACAATCCGCGGATCTTCTTCGTAAAGAAATGTGAATATCATATATTTAGGATTGATGGAGACCAAACGCAGACCATCTTCTTCTCGATAGACCCGTTTGATATAAGTCTGGTTGTGCAAACTACTGCATAGACTGCCCCGTCATAATCAAATCCGGTCTCTCGAATCAGAGCCACGGAACCATTTTGATATTTGGGTTCCATAGAATCTCCTGATACCCAGGAAGCAAAATCGTGAGCTAGTTCCTCATTAAAGTAAACCGTGTCAAAGTTTTCGATCATCATAAACTGAAGCTCCGATACCAGCCGACATGCGTTCGTAGACATGATACTCGAAAAGTTTTTCTGAAATAGCAGTCACCTTCTTGGCTTGTTCTTCTTGAGCCAGATTGCGAGCATAGACTACCACCTTTTCTTTCCCTTGATTAGAGAGGCTATTATAGAGGCGGACAATTTCGATTTGAGTAAAATAGCCTTTTGGTACTTTTTAAAATCTCTTCTAGCTGTTTAACTTTTTTCTTTAGAAGGCTCCTTGACTCCACGCTCCCAAGCTGAATAAGCCTGAAAAACTAATCCCAAGATTCTCCGCAATTTCTTTCTGTGTTAGTTTTAGCTCTTTTCTCCGAGCCTTAAAAGTTTTTCTGGTTGGTACATGATTTACCTCCTAGTGTGGTGTTTTCATAGTAGATTGACTTTCATATTTTTAAAACTCAACCATTTTTGGTTTAGTTTTATTATATATAGTAGACGAATGTCTAGTGGGAAAATCGAGCTTTACTAAATGTAATTATCTATTATCAAAAGGTAGGACTAAATCCTACCTTATAGCTTATTTAACTTTTTAAATTTAGCAATCTTCATATGATTACTAAACACATCCTTATCTTTATCCTTAAGTGAAGAGTTTTTAACATCCTTAAAAGTTAACACATCTCCAGACACTTCATAAGTAATTTCGGTTTTTCTTGATTAGCTTCCGCTACAAGAGTTTTTGCTTTTTGATCTACTTTTAAATCAACCACTTGATTAGACTTTTTCCCAGCTAAATCTGGAGTCAATTTTCATCTCCCCTTTATCATCATTGATAGTGATAGAAATAGAAACTTTATAATTATCACCAACTAAAGATTGAGCTCAGACGGTATAATTTGTTTCATTTCCTCTTTTTGTGGTTTAAAAACATGAGTTCCATTATCTTTTTGAGTTACAAGCCACAAGAAAAACCGCAGCAACTGCCAACAAAACTCTAAGAAAAGACGCTTCAAAGATTTCATTTCAATCTCCTTTTTAAAATTTAATATCCATATTCTATCAAATAATAAATGTATTATCAAGTAATTATAGAATTAAACCTAGACAATTTATAGGGCTCAGTTAAACTCAATCTGAAATTTGTTATCTAGAAATCTCTATCCCACAATCAAATGTTATAGCCTTCATCCTTCATCTACAGTATACTAATCGAAAACACCCCATGGTGTGGTCCATGAAGCGTTTCGAAAGATTGGTGCAATCGTATTGATTAACGTTTTTGAGGCAACCGACTTTTGTCTATGTTGCAGCCACATTTATAAGCGACTAAAGTCGCAACAACTGATATCAATTCACCAATTTAATGAAAGTACAAAAAGAACACCTCGAAAGGTGCTCTTTGTAGTATTATATTCTCTCGAATTAACGTTTACTAAATGTGATGCTTTACGAGCTTTCTTAAGACCTATTGAAAATATATTATTTTTATGCTAATAAAACAAAAGCCTACTTATACCTAAAAACTGTTTTTCACCCAAATTAACCTTAAAATATTTGAACCTCTTGTCTGAATCTGGAATCGAGAATTCAAAGCTTTGTTTAGTTCCATTTTCCCATAAATATCTTGTTTCAAACTTAAAACCAGAATAAATTTTATCATTTTCATCATAAAAAGAAATATTTATATCTATGTAATTGATGCGATGGCCTGTAGTATTTTCAAAATTCCCCACGTAGCGTTTCTCTTTTTCTGATCCATCTTCAAACCTCTTCAACTACAAAGTTTTTGCATCAAACGATATCTACTAATATTCCGTAAACTCTATTAAATTCTTTTTAACAGCTTCACCGGACCTCAATATATCATTTAAACTATTTTTATCTTGAACAGGGATTTCACTTATTGAATTAATATCTAAAAGTAATTCATAACGTTTATGTTGGAGTTTGTTCACTCGTTTCTAAAGATTCTATCCAAGTATTTTCGATTTATTGCCGTTTCCTTTTTCATTCTTAAGGACATCAATATAGGTGTCAGCTAGTTTCTTTAACTCAGGATTTTCGAACTCTCGATTTTTTTATATTTCTTAAGTTCATTTAGTTCATAATCACACACAGATTCTATAGTTTTTAGTGATTCTTTATCATACTCCCTTTTGGCAACAAACTCCCAACGTTTATCTAACCCTTTTGCTAACGAAGTTAGAAATTCATTATCATAGGTATTATTGTTGTTTTCACTTGCATTAAATATAAGCAAAAGCATTAGTAGAAATATTGAAACTACACCTAATAGTTTTTCCCCACACTCAATCTCTCATTTCTATCTTTTTCTATTATAACACTCCTTTGATTACTGTCAAACTAATAGATGCTTTTTGAAAAGTATTGTAAATATAGGCCCCTTTTTCTATATCAAATGAATTTCATATATTTGAGAAAGTTGTCGATAAAAATAACTCAAGAAAAATTTTGTGATAATTCTTACTTTTTAACAGAACACCCTGAAAAGGTGCTCTTTGTAAGTATAGTAATTTTTCGAGATTAACGTTTACTAAATTGTGATGCTTTACGAGCTTTCTTAAGACCTGGTTTGGAAAAGTATGAATTTCAGTTGGACTAAAAACAGCGTAATATCAAGACTTTTCTCCGCTTTTATAAAAGCGTTTTTTTCCAATCAAATTCAACTAATTTTATCTAAATGGTGTGGATTTTACCCCCAAAATTACAGAGAATGGAGCTGATAAACACTAAACGTTCACACCATTAGTTAAATGATTTTTTTTTCATCATTTTTCTTAGATGATAGAACTTCTAATTTATTTCTTATTCAACAAAAAAACAACCTGCTATAAGTAAGAAAGGAAGATACAAGAAAAAAACACGGCGTAAAAAAACCGATTCAGTTCATTGTCCTCAATCCTTGTCTGCTTCATTTTCTTTTACGAGATCGTTTTGTGAATCTTTTTCAGAGAGTTTTTGATCAATATACTTGTCAATGTTTTTCATAAAAATTCCTTGGTCCTTCACTATCTAATGTTGGCGAGTTCTGAACTTGATTCACTTTCAATTGAACAGATTGAATACCGTAAGAGGCTTGTTTTTGGTGGAGTGTTTCTAATTCTTCTTCTGAAATCGGATCTCCAACAACCGTCAAGACCAATTCATTGTTACTTGACTTGTAGACTTGATTAATAACCGTATAATTGGCGAACTCTTTTCCTACAAACTGTTTGATCCCTTCTTTTGCGCGCTTGTTCTATTGTCAGAGTAACTGCCGAATAGCTAGCTGGAAGAATCAACAATACAATCAAAGATATCAAGCCAATTCTCATTTTTAATGCTCAGCTCTTTAAATGAAGTTAAAGGAGATTTTCTCATCAAAAATTCTTGTTCCAACAATGTTGGCTAGCATGATAAAGACACAGTTGATCAAGAAAAGATAGAGAGCCCCAATAAAAAAATCGTACATTCCCATTAGCTAAACCATAGCCAGCAGTACAGATAGGCGGCATCAGAGCTGTAGCAATGGCTACTCCTGGCACGATATTGTTTTGCTTCTTTTTCCTTGAACCGATCACACCAGCAATCCCACCAGCAATAGCAATGAGGACATCCCAAATGGTTGGAGAGGTTCGTGCAATCAACTCGCTACTTGCATAAGACAAGGGAGAAATCCAGAAATACAGAGTCGAGACAAGCAAACTGACCAACACTTGAGTCAATAAAACCTCTAGAGATTGCTTGATTAAACGCGTATCAAAAATAGCTAAACCGAATCCCAGTCCAACAATCGGTGTCATGAGAGGTGAAATCAACATGGCTCCTATAATGACAGCTGTTGAATTCATATTTAGTCCGATAGAGGCAATAAAAAAATTGCACACATCAAAAATCGCTGTATCTCTCAATCGAACATGAAGGTCATCGTATAATTTCTCACGGTATTCCCGTGTTGAATAATTGGCAGTCATTTGTCCTCTCCTCTTTCCTTATTTAAATTGGTATAATAATTAAAAATAACAGCTGATAAACAGCCAAAAAATATGAGCCCATAAATCGTCAAGAAGACACTGGTAATCCTTCCAATCAAGGTCACAGCTAGGAGATCCCCGTAGCCGACAGTCGTCGAAGTCACAAAAGCATACCAAAGACCGTCTCCGTAATTTGTGATAGCAGGTTCAACTAGGAAAAGCACGCCTCCTGACCCAAAAACAAAGGTCACAAAACTCAGAGCAAACCGAGTAAAACCCGTAACCTGCATAATATGCCATAACATTTTTAAACGTTTCATTTGTTCTCCTTATTCATACTAGCTCCTGACCGAGCCGTTTTTTTCCAATAATCAAAGTGAAGATAGGACATGATCTCCATCAGAGAAAGATAGACAAACTGATAGATCTGATTTAAGCTGATTATCAACTGATATTGTTTGAAAAATGACTGGAAGAAAGACCAGATATGACTGTCTTGAATCAGTCCCTTCTTAATATCAGACAGGATATTAGCTAAAGCTCCCAAGGACTGAAACGGTAAATCCTTGACATTTATATAGATCCGGTCCACCACATCATTCAGACTGGTATCTTGGATGGCATGAAATTCTCAAAGAGAACTCCTGCCGCTCCAAGAGTAGAAACAAATTCCACCAAATAATTTCTGAGAAATTTTTCTCAACCTTTTTCCCATAATGTGTTTAGTGCCATCCATAACGATCCCAACCAGAAAAGGAAGAAAACAAGCAAAGAAATTTTGCCGTAAATCCCAAAAAGCTTCAAGACTTGGTGTTGTTGGTTTTCTAACTCTAAAATCAAGATGGTCATAATAATTGCTAGAACAGCATCTGTCAATACAATTAATCTGTCTTTCTTCATCGGATTGCATCCCTTTCTTTTTGTAACATTCTATCTTATCGCATAATATTGGATATTCTTTCATAATCCGACTACAAACAAAAAAATAAACCAAAAAGTCTGTCCCTATTATGCTATATTTAACTCTAGAAGTATTCATCCATCTAATTAATAAATATATCATATTTCACAATAAATGAATACTATCAAAAGATTCATCCCTTTTCACTTCATCATTTAGTGTTGCTTAGATTTATCAAAAAACAACCAAATTTGTATTAATTTCAAGTATCACCTAGTTACAAAAATTTGGGGTGAACAGAAAAAGCATCCCGTATTTTTGATACAAAATGCTTTCAATAAGTTTAAATAAGTTTTAACGTTTACTAAATTGTGATGCTTTACGAGCTTTTTCAAGCCTGGTTTCTTACGCTCAACTTTACGTGAGTCACGTGTAAGAGTCCTGCGCGTTTCAATGAATCGCGGAAGTCTGGGTCTACTTGAAGAAGGGCACGAGCGATACCGTGACGGATAGCTCCCTGCTTGACCAGCGTATCCACCACCTACAACGTTAACGAAAACGTCGTATGAACCTGCAGTTGAAGTAACTGCAGAATGGTTGGTTGATTACAAGACGAAGGTCAGCGTGTGGGATGTACTCTTCAACATCTTTTTGTTAACAGTGATTTTACCAGTTCCTGGAACAAAGGCGAACGCGTGCAACAGCGTTTTTACGACGTCCAGTACCTGCATATTGTGCTTGTGACATACTTTATTGTTCCTTTCTTAGATAAGTCCTGAAATATCAAGAACTTCTGGTTGTTGTGCAGCGTGAGTGTGCTCAGCTCCAACGAATACTTTCAATTTCATACCTTGAGCGCGTCCAAGAGTATTGTGTGGAAGCATACCTTTAACTGATTTCTCGATCAAACGAACTGCATTTTTAGAACGAAGTTCACCAGCAGAGATTGTTTCAATCCACCTGGGTGGTTTGAGTGAGTGTAGTAGATCTTATCAGTAGCTTTTTTTACCAGTCAATTTAACTTTTTCAGCATTGATAACGATTACGAAGTCACCTGTATCAGTGTGTGGTGTAAATGTTGGTTTGTTTTTCCGCGAAGCACGCTAGCAACAACTGCTGAAAGGCGTCCAAGAGGTACATCAGTTGCGTCAACAACGTACCATTTGCGTTCTACTTGGCCTGGTTTAGCCATGAATGTAGTTTTGTTCATGATTTCTCCTATATGAATGTCGTTTTTGTTTACAGGGCGGATGTTCCGGTCCGCAAGTTATTTGAAAGGTTCCGGGGCCTTACAAATGGGGTAAACAATACCGCCTACTATTGTATCAAAATTCTCAGATAAAAGTCAAGCGGTTGGGAAAAATTTTTTTTATTTCTGCCAGATTCGCAATCTTCTTTCGCCCTTCTCCTCAAGCATGGTCTGAAAAGCTTTAGAGACCAAGTAAATGGCACAAGTCAGAAATAGAGTTACAACAATATAATTGACCAAAAGACCATGATCTCCTACCAACGGTGGTTTTGTCAGAAAGCCATAATCTCCACCCGTCATTAGATTAACCACAAAGATTAGCGCATTAAGCGAAGATGTGATGATTAGGGTTCGTTTGAAGTCCAATAAGCTAGCATCATAGTCCTTCAAAAGATAAATCAAGGAATTTCCAAAGAGGGCTAGGTGTCCGAAAATAAAGGACAGGATAGCAATGTGGGGGAAGGGATAGGGATCTGGTACTGGATAAACAAAGGCTGCTAGCGTTCCAAAAGTTCCCAATACAGCAAAATACTGTTTGACTCTAGAGACACCCGGGGTCAAAAGCACTACAAACATAGCCAAACGACAATGATAAAAAGGCAAGCTTTCTGACAGCGGGAACTGATTGATCCAATACCAGCTGTAAAGTACGATTAACTGTGTCGCCTGTAAAATCTGGAAAAAGCGCTGACAAGCTTTCTACTCCCCATAACGATAAGCGAGAAATACAGTCAATGCTAATAATGTAAATAGACTTCCATACCAAAGAAGGTCAAATTGGGGTGGCTCCGTCGGATGGATGGTAAATAAAGCATCCCAAACATTCATATAATTTTCCTCATTTTCATATAAGCCATTCTCTTACTTATCTCTATAGATCTAGCTTACATTTATTTCTTATAGTTTTTGTGTTCCAAAAGAAGCTATCGGCCTTAAGATAAAAGCAAAGCTTCTAATCAATATATTGTTCTCGCTCACCCTGATAAACCTGCCATAGAATATCCATTTGTTCTTTGGTTATTCGTTTTTCAGAAAGGGGAGGGAGATTCTCAATATTAAAAAATCCAAGTTCTGCAACTTCTTGATTTTCCTGAAAGCGTCCATCTAATAACTGACAGTCAAAGACGAACTTGGCATACTGTTTGTTCTGAAGTTGAAAGCGATTGGTATCAAAAACTGCCAATAAAGAGCCTACTTCTGAAAAAAATCCTGTTTCTTCCTGGATTTCTTTTCGGATATTTTCCTTGGGAGAATATCCTACCTCTCCAAAGCCACCAGGTAATGCCCAAGTATCCTCTCCTTGTCCTCTAACCAAACAAATCTTCTGGTCTTGAACAATCCAAGCCCTTACATCCATCAAGGGAGTTGCATAGCTACCTGACGGCTGAAAAATTGCAGTCAATTCCTCTTGATTAAGCTCTGTTTGATCCTGTAATAAGCTCCATAAAATCTGACGTAAATCCTCATAACGTTCACGGTCAAAGGGGTCCTTTGTATAGGTTAAACCAGTATCAGTGATAGCCAACATCCTCTGTAGATATTTAGCAAAAATTAGTTGCACTCATTTTCTAGACTTTCTACTAGCTTTAGCTAGATTCATAGAGTTGGAACCTTTAAGCAAAATCTGGTCATGTGCACCAAGACTCTCCTTGACTTGTTTGACCATGGCTTCAAACTGGTCTTCATCAGCTGTTTTCTTGAAATAATAAACATGACCGATTGGGAACATTTGGCTGGCTAATTGGGCCAATTCAGCAATGTCTTCACCGTAGAAAATAACGGTATCAAGGAGCATCGGGTGTAATGCTCAAAATCATTTGATTGTGGAGTTGGACAGACTGGTCTCCAAGTTCTTTCATATCTGCCAGAACTGCGATTTTCTTACCACCTTCATTTGCTGGAATGGCAGAGAAAGTCTCTAAAATCAACTTCATGGCTGTTGGGTTAGCATTGTAGACATCTGACAAGATATCTGCTCCATTGGCAGCTTTTTTCCACTCGGTACGATTGCGGGTCAATTCAAGATTTTGGAAGGCTTGACCAATCTGCTCCTCAGTCACTCCTTCTTGCAAAGCAACATAAGATGCAATCATGGCATTGGTCGCATTATACTTACCAGTTACTGGCAAATCAAGGGCTTGCTCCAAGAAATTAGCCTTGAAAGTCAAGCTATCCTTACGCTCAATCAAATCTGTAATTTCGAGTTCTGCACCTGGACCAAAACGAACTACTTTTTGCTCAGCAGGTAGATAATCCTCTACAATGGGATCAGCTGGTGCCAAAAGCAAAGCACCCTTTTTCCCATCCCATCAGCGATTTGTAATTTCCCTTTTGGCAATTTCAGAACGGTCTTTAAAGAAGGCCAAATGAGCTTCTCCTACCAAGGTCACAATAGCTGTCTTTGGATGAGCTAGTTCAGACAAGAGATGGATATCTCCTAGGTGATCCTGCCCCATTTCCAAGACCAGCTTTTCAGTATCATCTGGCATATGAAGAACTGTATAAGGCAGTCCAATCTCGTTATTGTAATTTACCTTGAGTTTTGTAGGTTTTGTAGCTTGTTGACAGTAAATGGGCCAACATATCCTTGGTCGTTGTCTTCCCGATTTCGAACCTGTAACAGCAAAGACATCGACACCTGTCTTTTTGAAGGTAATAGGCCGCAAGTGCTGGAAGGCAGTCAAAGACATCTTCTACTAAAGATATAAGGATGATCTGCTACTTCTTTCTCTGACAGGGTTAGAGCTGCGCCATTTTCAAAAGCTGTCTCGATAAAGTCATGACCATCACGCCCCCTTTGAGTGGCACAAATAAATCTCCCAGGTCCAATCAAACGACTATCAAATTCCGCTTTGACTAGTGGGCTATCCACATAGTTTGTTACATCATTTTTGCACCGACGACACGCGCAACTTCGTGAATCGTAAGTTTCATGTTTACTCCTTTTAAAAAGGGGCAGGAGTCTTGCCCCGCCCTTATAGTTGCTCTTTACAATAGGGTGCGCTTCACGCTTTATCAAAAGCTTTTCCTTGCAAGGTCAACCAAACGCTCAATTAGTTCTGGGTAAGGAAGACCCATATTGTCCCAAAGTAAGGGATACATAGACCATTGAGTAAATCCTGGCATAGTGTTGAGCTCATTTAGGAAAATTTCACCCTTATCTGTATAGAAGAAATCGCAACGTGAGAGACCAAGTCCACCAATAGCACGGAAGGCAGCTTCTGCATTTTTACGCATGACTGCTATCACATCATCACTAATCTTAGCTGGAATATCCATGGTAATCTTGTTATCGATGTATTTGGCTTCATAGTCATAGAAGGCTACATCTTTGACAACTTCACCAGGAAGCGTGCTCTTGACATCATAGTTTCCTAAGAGACCAACTTCGATTTCACGTGCATTGACTCCTTGCTCTACCAAGACACGGCTATCGTACTTGAAGGCAAGCTCAAGAGCTTGATGGAGTTCCTCTTTAGTTTCTGACTTAGAAATACCAACACTAGAACCCATATTTGATGGCTTGGTAAAGACTGGATAGGTTAATTTTTCTTCAACTTCAGCAATCTTAGAAGCCAAGTCATCCCCTTCAACAATAGCTACGTAAGGAACTTGGGCAATCCCAGCAGACTCCAAAACACGTTTTGTAGTAATCTTATCCATGGCAAGGCTTGAAGATAGGATGTTGCAACCGACATAAGGCATTTTCAAGACTTCTAGGAAACCTTGAACGGAACCGTCTTCTCCCATAGGTCCATGAAGAACCGGAAAGACAACTGCGCCTTCTTCGTAGATGGCACTTGGAGCAATTTTCTTGTCCCAATCAATCGTTTCATTGGTCATGAGACGTTCATCTTGGCCAGGAGTTTGGGTAAATTCTTGGGTTTTGATGAAGTCACCAGACTGGCTGATAAAGAAGGTTTTGACTACAAAACGATCATAGTTGACCGCACGCATGACACTCTCAGCTGACAATACAGACACTTCACGCTCTGCACTGCGTCCACCATATAATAGAATAATTGTTTGTTTCATATGATTGTCCTATTTCTACTAGAATACTTGCTCTTTTAGTATATCACATTTGTCTCTTTTTAAACTTGAATAGCACAAAAGAGACTGGATTAAAAATAAATTCAGTCTCTTGATTTCTTAAAGTCTTATCTGCTAACTAAGCGCCTGTTCTATATCCTTACAGACTAAAGTTCGGTACGATTTTCGATGGCTCTTAGGAGCGTTACTTCATCTGCATATTCGATATCAGCTCCGACTGCTAGACCTCGTGCTAGACGAGTAACCTTAATCCCTGCAGGTTTAAGTAGTCGAGAGATATACATGGAGGTCGCTTCACCATCAGCAGTCGCATTGGTGGCTACGATGACCTCAGAAACTTCGCTATCCATGAGGCGAGTCATGAGACTTTTGAGATTGATGTCATCTGGGCTAATCCCATTCATAGGTGAAATGAGGCCATGTAGGACATGATAAAGCCCGTGGTATTCCTGGATATTTTCCATGGCAGCGACATCGCGACTATCCTCCAGAACCAGAATCGTAGACTGGTCACGGCTAGGATCAGTACAGATAGAACAAGGATCATCATCTGTCAAACGTCCACAAATAGAGCAATAGGTCAATTCTCGCTTGGCTGCAAGGAGATTTTTTGCAAATTCATTGACGTCATCATCCGACATCCCAATGGTATAAAAGGCCAGTCGGGTTGCTGTCTTAATCCCGATACCCGGAAGTTTAGAATAACTGTCAATCAGCTTAGCTATAGGTGTTGGGTAAAGCATGGCTTCCTTTCTAGTTCATTGGATGGTGTTGGTTGTATAGATTGATAATGTCGCGAGCAATCGAAGGTCCGACACCATTAGTTAGATTCGTATTATGCGGGAAAACAACTGCGACTGCAATCTGCGGATTATCGGTTGGCGCATAGGCTACAGCGTTGGTATTGTTGGCTTTTTGACCACCGTGACATAACTTTCGGCTGTACCGGTTTTTTTCCACTGATGGAGACTGCTGCACCCATTTGAAAAGGCACGACCTGTCGTAAGAGCACTTGTTCCCGTGCGATACCTGGTAAAATCCTTGTTGCAAGATAGACATGTCAGACTCAGAAATATTGATCTTATTCATTTCTGTGCTGTCTGTTTGCTTAATGAGCTCTCCAAAACCTCCTTGCTCATTGTTGTCGTAGACTCCTTCCACGATATGAGGAGCTAAGCGGACACCATTATTGGCAATAGTTGCAACGTACTGAGCTAACTGCATCGGTGTGTAGTTGTCGAACTGTCCAAAAGCATTATTTAGATAGTTTGCCAAATCATAGTCTTTAGGAATAAATCCTGTCGACTCATCTGGTAGGTCAATCCCTGTAGAAACTCCCAAACCATACTCACCAAAGGTTGAACGTAGTTTGCCCATAGCAGACTCAAGATTGTTGGTTCCAACTGTCATATTCGGCTGATAAGTTTGTCCCATAATCCCGAGAGCAGTTTGGACCATGTAGGTATTGGATGAATATTCCAAGGCCTCAACGGCTGTAATCGGGAAAAGAACCATAATAAAGGGGTATACCAGGAATTGATAGGGGCAGAACCTTGGAAGACGATTGGTTGATCTGTCAAGGTTTGATTTCCTGACAAGACCCCATTTTCCCAACCTGAACTGATGGTTGCAGCCTTAACGACAGATCCTGGAACAAAGACATTGGTAACAGTTCCGAGTGAGTCTGTGGTCAACTCCCCAGTCTCTACATTGTGCTTCATTCCTGACATGGCTAATACAGCACCTGTCTTAGGATTGAGGGCTACTGCATAGACACCTTCAGAATATCTGGCTCCACCATTTGCAAGTTCTGAGTTGAAATAACTCTTCAAGAGACTGTCTACGCTATCTTGGAAGGCCAAATCAATGGTTAATTTGATATTTTTCCCCTTGCTACCTTCTTCGATATTTTCTACACTCTCCATGTCTCCGTGCTTGTCCAAATGGATTTCCTTGACGGTCCGTTTCCCTTGCAAGACTTCTTCGTATTGTTTTTCAAGGTAAGAAGTCCCGACGCGGTCATTGAGCGAGTAGCCTTTTTTCAAATAAGCATCTACTTCTTCTGCTGGAAGACCTGATTTTTCACTCGAAACACTTCCAACTATAGATGAAAGAGAAGTTTCTAAGACTTTTCGGTCCCATGAAGTAGAGATGGAAATACCTGGTAATTCCTTAGACGCAGATGCAATAAGGGCTACCTGAGTATCGCTCAAAGGATCGGTTTGAATATTTCCTGTCGCAAAATTTTCTACTGCATTGAGCTGACTAAAGATATAGATTGCCTTCTTTTCATCCTCTGAGTAGTCTAATTGGCTGGAAGTAATACTCTCAGCAGCGTTGTTATAGAGTTCAGATTCGGAAAGTTGATTGCCATCTGAATCATATCGTTTATCTTTTGGAAGAGCTTCAACTGTCTTCTTATAAACTTCAGCATCAGCCAAGTAATAATCAGCCATTTGACGGTCCGTCAATTCTGGAGAGGTGACTGTGACATAGGTCAACAATTTTTTAGAAATATCCTTCAAATCAGCCGCAGTCATCTTGTTGCTTCGTGTAAAGGAAACAACTTGTTTAACGGTGTTTTGGACTAAAGGTTTTCCTGTTGCATCATAAATTTCTCCACGAGCGGAACCCATGGTTACTCGAGTTTGGCTAGCAGAAGCGAGTTTGTTTTCATAAAAATCCTTATGAAGAACTTGCATATAAAGCAAACGACCAATAATTGCTAAAAAGAGCAAAATGACGATTGCAAACAACAAATTAAGCCGTATCGGTATCGAGTGGCTATTGAATTTTCTCATACACATCAATCTCATTTCTAATCAAAATCACACTCTTCATTGTACCATAATTTAGTCGAAAATTATGGAAAAAGAAAAGACTTTTCCTTTTTGGTCCCAAAAATTATTTTCTATGATATAATGGAAAGTAAGCGCTATTTTATTTGTTAGATTTGCCAAAGTAATTTTGGCAAATAGCTATAAAAGGAGTCCCATGAATAAGCAAGATATCTCTACGATTATCGACCTTCACTTTGAAGAGATGACCGATTTAGAGCAAGAAATTGCCCGCTATTTTTCTGCAGGCAGATACCATAAATGATGACTTATCCTCTCAACAAGTCACTCAAAAACTTCATATTTCCCAGGCAGCACTCACTCGTTTTGCCAAGAAATGTGGTTTTAAGGGTTATCGAGAGTTCATCTTCAAATACCAGCAACAAAAAGACACTCTTTCTGCTCCTCAACAGGATATGAAGCCTTTGACTCAGAGAGTCCTTAGAAGTTATGCAAATGTGCGAGAAATTTCTCAAAGATTGATTGACGATGAGCAACTGGAACGTGTAGCTCAGATGATTGACCAATCCGAACGCGTGTATTTTTTCGGAACTGGGAGCTCTGGTTTGGTGGCACGTGAGATGAAGCTTCGTTTTATGAGATTGGGTGTCGTCTGTGAGCCTTAACAGATCCAGACGGTTTTTGCCTGGACGACTAGTATCATTGATGAAAAATGTTTGGTCTTTGGTTTTTCTCTCTCAGGAACAACACCATCTATCATCGATAGTTTATTAGATGCCCAGGACATGGGAGCTAAGACGGTTCTATTTACAAGTGCGCCTAATAAGGATACTCAAGCATTTACAGAAACCATTTTGGTTGCAAGTCAAAACCAAGCATCCTATATTCAACGAATTTCTGCTCAAATTCCAATGCTGATTATCATTGATTTACTCTACGCTTATTTCCTAGAAATTGATCGCGAAAGTAAAGAAAAAATCTTTAATAGCTATTGGGAGAATAATAGACTGAATGGTTATCGTAGAAACACAAGAAATAGAAAGCCCTGAAATTGAAAACAATTCAGGGTTTTCTGTTTGGAATAACTTTATCAATAAAAAGGAGTCCCATCGTGGACTCCTTTTTTAGTGTTTTAAAACACTTTATTTGATTTTAGTCTCTGCTAATCCTTCATATCTTTTTGAAGAAGAATAGCATCATTCCTGAAACTAGAGTGATGGCAGGTAAGAGAGCTGAACTTACTTCTTCTCCTGTTGCTGGTAACTGTTTGCTAGCAGAATCTGCTACAGTTCCCTTAGCCTCTGCTAAAGCTTATCTTCTCCCATTGGCTGTGGTGCAGGAGTTTCTACATTTGTTGGTGCATCTGATTGAGGTGCATCCTTGTACACTACTGCATAGACACCTAGATGTGGAGCTACAAATTCAAGTGATGAACCTTTCTGTTCAAACTTCACTTCCTGCAATTCTTGATTTGCATTCATAGCATAGACATTGGCTACATCAGACGCCACAGTGACTTGAACAAGGGCTGCACCTTTCAGTTGAACAAGTTCGCCTTTTCTCATTTCTTCAATTGAACTTTGATAAGCATCGAAACGTCGACCTTCTAGAACCTGATTAGCAACCTTATCGACCTCTAGAACAGAACCTCCATTTGAGGTCCCCTTCTCGAGCGATCAGTTTCAAGTTAGTTGAAGAATCTTTCAAGACCTTCAACTTGCTATCAGTTGATGGAGTTTCTTCCTTTGTACCAACCCCAATAATGCGATCTTGAGCTTCCTCACGTTCTACTTTAACAACCTTACGATTGCCACCATCGACTTCTACATAAGTAGTCACTTGACCGTCTTTTCCTTCAGAAACGACTTGTTCCTCACCTTTAGCTAAATCAGCATTCTCACGTCGAACAGTCTTGAAGGCAATTCGTTCTTTCTCTACTTTTAGATTTGGTAGGTTAAAGTCCAAATTCATTACGCCTTCTGATCGGCATAGCAGTTCCTTCTTGAGTACCAACTTCGACGATGCGATCTTGAGCTTCCTCACGTTCAACCTTTGACAACCTTACGATTGCTACCATCAACTTCTACATAGGTCGTTACTTGTCCGTCTTTTCCTTCAGAAACGACTTGTTCCTTACCTTTAGGTAGGAGAGGATTTTCACGACGAATCGTATTGAAGGCAATTGGCTCTGTCGTTACTTCAAGGCTTGGTTGAGTTACACTCAATTCTTTAACACCTTCAGTTGGAAGATTTGAATGTTTCACTTCCTCTTCTGGCTTACTTGGTTCTTCTGGTCTCGCAGGTTCTTCTGGTTTGCTTGGCTCTTCTGGTCTTGCAGGTTCTTCTGGTTTTGCTTGGCTCTTCTGGTCTCGCAGGTTCTTCTGGCTTACTTGGATCCTCTGGTCTTGCAGGATCCTCTGGCTTACTTGGATCCTCTGGTCTTGCAGGATCTTCTGGCTTACTTGGATCCTCTGGTCTTGCAGGATCTTCTGGCTTACTTGGATCCTCTGGTCTTGCAGGATCCTCTGGTCTTGCAGGATCCTCTGGCTTACTTGGATCTTCTGGCTTACTTGGATCTTCTGGCTTACTTGGATCTTCTGGTTTTGCAGGTTCTTCTGGCTTACTTGGATCCTCTGGTCTTGCAGGCTCCTCTGGAGCTGGTTCCTCTTTTGGTGTCGCCTGAATATTGTTGATAGATGTCAAAGCGTCTTGCAAGGCCTTATCTACTGCATCCTGAGTTTTGGCTTCTTCAATAGTAGCTAAGGCTTGTTCTGCTAGTTCAACTAGTTTCTTCTTAGCTTCCTTGTCATCACCCAACTCAGCTGTTTTACTTTTAATGGCTTCGGACAAGCTTGCCATAGCTTTATCGTAGTCAAAGCTTAGGGCTCTACTGGTTTGCTTGGACCTCTGGCTGTGTTGGTTCTTCTGGTTTGCAGGTTCTTCTGGCTTGCTAGCTCCTCTGGTTTTGCCGGTTCCTCCGGCTTACTTGGTTCTTCTGGTTTTGCTGGCTCCTCTTTTTGGAGTTACTTGAAGCTTATTGATGGATACCAACGCGTCTTGCAAGGCTTATCAACGCATCTTGAGTCTTAGCTTCTTGGATAGCCGCAAGAGCTTGTTCTCCAAGTTCAACGAGTTTTTCCTGAGCAGCTACATCATCGGCAAGTTCTGTTGCTTTTTTCTCGACAGCTTCAGTCAAATCTGCAATCGCCTTATGGTAGTCAACTTTAGACTCTTCTGGTTTTGATGGTTCCTCTGGTTGCGCTGGTTCTTCTGGAGCCGGCTCCTCTTTCGGAGTCGCCTGAAGACTGTTGATAGATGCCAAAGCTGCTTGCAAGGCCTTATCTACTGCATCCTGTAGTCTTTAGCTTCTTGGATGGCTGTCAGAGCTTGCTCTGTTAATGCAACTAGCTTCTTCTTAGCTTCCTTGTCATCACCGAGCTCAGCTGTTTTTCTTTCAATCGCTTCGGTCAGACTTGCCATAGCCTTGTCATAGTTTGGTTCTTCTGGCTGTTCTGGTGTTGGCGTGTCATCTGTGCCATAATTTTCTTCCTTATCAAGGATCGTTTGCAAAGCTGCTGCTGTCTTCAGAACTTCTTGTGCATTGGCTTCACTTGCTGAAAGTTGCTCGGATAATTTATCCAAGTTTGACTTGAAGGCTTGACGTGCCTCTGGAGTATTCTTCAAGCTTGTCTGGTCAAACTTAACCAACTCATCCTTCCAGTTCTTCATGGCTTGGATTAACTCTGCTTTGGTATAAAGAGCACTACCTTCACCATGAGTGATGAACTGGTCAACTTGGATACCAATATTTCTCGTAGTATCATTACGTTTTGGATCCAATTGCAAGGTTACAGCATGCCAACCTTCTTCGAGTCCAGTCAAACGAACAAGAGTCTGACCACCTTGACGAGTAGTGGCTGTACCACTGAAGTACTTCTTACCGTTGTACTCAGAAGCATTACCTAGGCCATCTTGATACTCGACTTTTCTACCGTCTAACGTTACTTTGTAGATACCATGTCCTGGATCCACATATCCTTTGATCTCAAGACCTGTTCCGTAGAAGTAGGCTGTTACACTGGCATTTTTCTTCTGCTCTTCTGTCAAACGTCCAAATGACGCCCATGATTCTGTATTTTGGTATTTATCAGCTGAGTTCGTTTCATGCTTCCAACCTGGACTATAGTCAAGTTGAGTTGCCTGATCGTCATAGCTTGTCTGGTCTTTTAGGAGCAATTCTGCCTTCATCACTCGAATAGTAGCTTCGAAGCAAAACCAAGAAGGGCATTGTCAGAAACGCTAGTCATTTTCACTTTGAAGTCAAAGATTGAATCAGCTTGCTCTGTAAAGTCGATCGTTGGAATCGTGATTGTTTTCTCAGTTTCACCATCTTGGAAAGTCAAGTCAGCTGTTGTGTCCTTGTACACTTTACCATGAACCCCTGTTCCTGGTTCTGTTACAACATGGACTGTTGCTGTTCCTTTGCTACCACCAACACGCTTAATGGTTACAGTAACCGGTTGACCTTTTGAACTTCATAAGTTGTTTCTTTCATCTCAAACATACCCTTGCCGGCATTGTTAGAGTGTAGATACCTTCAGTCGCAATAGCTTTTCCAGTCTTGTTAACGAGTTTGATGGTATGTTCACCTGGAGCCAAGTCATCTGTTTCATAAACCATCTGGCTACGTTTACGAGCTGCATTGTTGGTTTGACGTCTGCAACCTTTTTGACCATCCACGTAAACGGACATTTCACCGTGGTTTGGATCCACTGTAGATACGACATAAGCCTTAGTTCCGTTGAAACGGTAGGTAACGCTAGCATCTTTTTGGTTAGTCCACATAGATGTTCCGCGAATACCTTCAGATTCGTCATACCAAGTTGTATTTTCTTTATCAGCTGTTGTGTTTGAATGGTAATCTAGTCCTGAGAGGGTAACCATCTGTTTTCTCGATACTGCTTGGTGTCTTATAAACAGAGAAGTTTGTCAAGATTGGAGTCGCTTGTGCACCAGTAATGGTTACACGAATTTTTTGGGCTTCTACTGGTTGACCTTGGATAAGGCGACGATAACCAACAGTTGACCCTTCACCGTATGGTACCCAACGTCCATTGAGCTCAACTTCTACCTTGAAGCCAGAGATACGTTGCCCTTTAGCGATATCTTCTTTGAGTTCAACCACATCAAAGCGTCTCTTTTGACCGAGATCAACAGTGAATTCACCTGTCTTAGCATCATTTGCTAGTGCCCAGCTCGTATCATCCTTACCATCTGTTAGGTGACTTGCTTGATACAAGTGATTCTTACGAGTAGAGCTTGCAGTAACTGTTGCACCCTTAGCGAAGTCAGTCGCATACATTTGATCCAAGGTTGCTCGGAATTCTTGCAAGCGAGCGACGTCTGCATCTGCGAATTTACCTTCTTTATTAGGTGGAATGTTGAGTAGTAGTGGCGTTCCACGACCAACAGACTTGAAGTAAATATCCATCAAATCTTTGATTGATTTTGGTTGTTGATTGTCATGGTAGAACCAACCTGAACGGATAGAAACGTCTGCTTCACCAACTGAGTACATATCTCCTTCTGGATCTCCATGGTTGAGATACTCATTCTTCACATCGTCAGTGATTTTAGCTTTCTTGACCTTATGCCAAACTGGATCTCCAGCGATTCCACGTTCATTACCAATCCAACGGACGCTTGTCGGTTGAGCAGAGAAGATAGCGATATCCCCTTCAGCTTTCTTGATGTACTCGAACCACTTATCAAAGGTGTAGGTCACTTTTTTTGAGCTCCGCTACCACGCGCTCCGTCCATCCATAAACTTCGATAAACTTACCGTTATTTCCGTATTTAGGATTGCCAAAGGATTTCCTTGAGTTGGTTGAGATAGTATTCGTTGTACTCTTTCTCGGTATTCACGTGATAGTTTGGATTGTTTGCATCCCATGGTGATAAGTAAACACCCATATTCATGTCATACTTAGTCGCTGATTTAGAAATTTCTTCTAGAAGGTCACCCTACCATCTTTCCATGGACTTGCAGCCACCGTATGGTCTGTATATTTAGATGGATAAATCACAAATCCGTCATGGTGTTTTACAACCATGATTGTTCGTTTGAATCCAGCATCCTTCAAAGTCTTAATCCACTGATCTGTATCAAGGTTAGTTGGATTGAAGTACTGAGGATTTTCTCTACCATTCCCCCACTCAGAGTTGGTATAAGTATTCATACCATAGTGGATGAAAGGCAGCCAATTCTTCCTTGTAGTAGTCAATTGAGCCTTGCTGGAAGTGGACCGTAGCAGCAATTTCTGTTTCTTCATCTTTTGGATCAACCACTGGAGTTACAGGTGTTGCTGGTTTTGGATCTTCAATCTTTTCGTATTCAAAAATAACTTCATTCACCCTTTTATGCTTGATAGTCGCTTCTTGACTTGCATTTACTGCACGATAACCTGCAATTTCTTTAGCTTGGAATCTATGAACAAAGGAAACATCGTATTCTTTACCTTCGTTATTATCCACATCTGCAGTTGCCAATTCTTGGTCGGTACCTTTCAAACGATAATGAATGTCAAAGGAACCTTTTATTGACCTTATAAACAACCTTGATAACACGAGTTCCTGCAGGAGCCTTGCTCACAACGCTATAATCATCTTCCCAAGCATCTTTTTAGCTGTTTATTGACAGCTTTGCCATCAATCGATACAATCTCATATTTGTCTTTATTCTTCTTGAAGAAGTCAGTCTTTTTCAATTTCTGTTTTATAGTTATAGTCAGAACTGAGTTCCAACTTCCGTCTTTTTCAACAAAAGTATCGTTTTCTTTGACTGGGTTATCATTTTGGTCCACATGCTCGATAACAACTCGTCCATAGTCAACACCTTCCAAGAAGAGTCGCTACACCACTTTCATCAAAGGAATATTTGTTTTCACCGATAACTGCTGTCTTATTTCTTAACATTTCTCCCTCTGGAGTGAAATAATAACGGCTACCGTTATCGCCTTGATACCAGCCTTTAACACCGTATTTATCAATGATTCCTTTAGCCCATGCTAATTGTTCTGGAGACAAGACTAGACCTCCACCGAAGCGGTCTTTTTCAGCAATGTTCGCATTATCAACAGTACCACGTTGGTGGATTCCAATGACCTTACCATCACCGTTAATAATTCCACCACCAGAAAGACCAGAAACAGAAGTCAAACGATAGGTAACACCTACTGTTCCCTTATCATCATACTTTTCAGTATCTCTAACGACACCGTCTGCCTTATACAATTGACCAGGAACAATCGGTTCCTTCAATTCTGGTGAGCTTGAGTCTGTAGGATAACCAATCGTACTAACAGGTTCTCCAGCTTTGTATTCCCGATGCTCTGCTAACGGAGTAAAGGTTGCAGCCTTATTTGGACTTGCAATCTGTACTGGAACTGGAGCCACAACCAAGGCTAGGTCATTTTTGTACCCTTCACCAAACTTTTCTTTATTCCAGAAATGAATATCCTTTTCTTGGAACAAAACAGTTTTTCCTGAAGTTGGCAATGATCTTTCTTTTGGAGTATTAGAACCGACATTGTAGTAGAACTTAGCAGTATCACCACCACGGATAGATCCCGCATTAGTATCCGCATCCTTGACTAAGAAGTTGTGTGCTACTGTCAAGATAATATTTGGTGCAACAAAGATACCAGAGCCAAATTGAGATAATCCTGTTTCCCACCATTTTGCAAGTGAGAGCTAAAAATGCTATAAACCATCGTCGCAGATGTAGCTGGTTGACCTTCATAGTCAATATGCTTGAGATCCTGACCACCATTGATGATGGCTCTATTTTCTTTTTCACCTTCAGTTGTACTTGCTTCTTCAGATTTTAAAATACTTTTAGTTTCAACTTTTGGGCTATCTTTTTCTGATACAATGGCTGAAGTGTCAAGTTTCTTCACTGGTGTATCAGGGTATGCACGATCAGGAATTTCTTCTGGAAGTAAATCTCCAGCCTCTTCAGTAGTTTTAGTTTCTTCTGTTACTTTTTCTGTAGTAGGAGCTACTTGTTTAGCAACTTCTTCTTTAACAGGACTCACTACTTCTTTAGTTTCCTTAACAGCTTCGGCTTTTTCTTTATCGACATCGATTACTTCTTTTGCTTGACCTTCTACTTCCAGTTTTGGTTCTGTCACAACTTCGTTAGCAGCAACATTTCCAGATGCAAAAAAAGCCAGTCCAACTGCCACAGAGGCTACACCAACCGTTAGTTTACGAATACTAAATATACGACTTCTTTCAAAAAAATACTGTTTCATCAAATTCTCCTAATGAACAAAAAGCAGTCAGCTACTGCAAGAGCCCAGTTTCTGCTAAGCAACAATTTTATTTCTCACGTACCTACTATAAAACTCTTCTTCCTCCCACTCTTATCTTCTGTTAAATTCATTTTTGAAATCACTTACATTTTTCTGAATAAAATGAGATTGACTTTTACATACTCTTTTCGAGATTTCTCAGTATAATAAATATACTATATTATTCCAGAAATGCAAGGGCTTCAAAAGCTTTATTAAGTTTTACCTAACTTTTTCCTGCCACCTAAATTAGCAAGGGCCAATTTAGGATTATTTTATGTTTGAAATGATAATATGC
>BNJU01003374.1_pt1 | contig 100409 bp, 172 predicted proteins | sample 8539281 | NCBI WGS metagenome assembly BNJU01 (sample SAMD00202456, study PRJDB9452) | human saliva metagenome | isolation source: human saliva | place: Japan | reverse complement strand
TTTTAAGGTATTGCTAGCCCACATGCATAGCGGCGAGTGTGCATCCGGCACCGTGAGTATTTGGCGTATCAATACGACGATGATGTTACCGCGACCATGCTCAGTTAAAGAAGGTCGTTGGCGCATCGTCGAGGTGTCCACCCTTTAACTAAACCCACTTGCCCCTGATTCATTTTGACGTTGAATACTGTGCAGCGGCGAGCATATCAACCGCACTGGTGATCTCGATTCGAGCACCCGCGCTTCAGGAATATTGGGCGTCATAACATCAGCAAGAGGGAAGTTTGTCGATCAGTACCCGCACAGCATCATCAGCCGCGCGCTGCGCCACCGTAGCCACTTACAACCGACTGAGAAACGACATTGCTCGCCTCACGCGCGTAAGACCGCTTGCAGGCCATAATGGGCAATCTCAGCTGAAGACACCATGCCGATTTTCACAGCATCAGCTGAATATCAAATACGGCATCAATCTGCTGCGATACAATTCAGGTGCTGTATCTCTGCACGGCAGTAACACCAAGAGTATTTTGAGCAGTGAGCGCGGTAATAACCGTTTCAGCGTACAGTCGCCGCGCCGTTATGGCTCGTGATATCAGCCTGATTCCAGCGCCACCGGCTCGAATCGGATCCAGCAATGCTCAGTACCGCAGGTATCATGGCATACCTCTTACCGTTTAGGTGCCACTGTTGTGTTGGTCGGTTTTTAGTGTAACGCGCCCAACCGATACCAGAGACATACCTTTGCCTCAGGAACAATCAAAGCGTTGCGTGTTACACCATACAAACCTAGCGCTGTTGTGCGTGAACACCAACGGCGGTAGTACGCAATTGGTGTGCAGCGTTTTGCAATCATGCGCAGCAAAAATTGCTGATACAACGGCTGCACCACAGGCGCCGCTTCCCGCCGTAAACGAGAGGAATTGTTTGTTCATTTAAGCCACCCATGCTAACAACAGGAATCGAAACAGCGGTAAATATCGCAAAGTTCTCCATACCTCTGGTTGCACCATTTTGCTGTTGCTGGCATAAGAGAATAATCTTGCCAACTGGCAGCTTCAGCCGCACGAGCTGAGCAATGGTCTGTGCCGAAACACCTACGATCTTATCTGGCTCGAGCATCTTGCGCGCCTGCGCACACGAACCATCATCCCGCCCAACACGCGCACGCCATCGGCATCGACTGCTACCGCAGCCCGCACATTGTCGTCACGACAAAACAAGACACCTGCATCGTGACAAATCTGCTTAATGGGGTACGCGAGCGCAACCAGCCTCATCGAAAGATGCCTGCCACGCAACTGGTAACAATCGTTGCGCTTCCAGCGATAGCAGCAGCAACGCACGACCGAGTGGGTGCCCGCGCACACGAAACGGTCAGTGTCAGTAAATAACAGCAAGTCGTCAGAAGAAAAACGCTGACGGGTGTGCGGATGTGACAGCGCGGAGTTCTTTGTCAGTATCGCCAGAGTACTCCTCGACACGGAGCAAAACTATGCAGCTGTGTATTCGAAAGGTTGAACAGCATCCAGCAATAGGTGCGCAGCTACTGCTATCGCCCCTCTTGCAGCATACGGCATGCCGCCAGTTCCCCTCCAGCAACACCCATTGATACCACACTGCACCAAGAGTTGCTTGAAGCGCGGCGTATCACCTGCTGACAGCAAACGCGCCGGTAGAGCCGAAAGCGCACAGCCCTCCGCACCGCAATGCGACCGCAAGGCAGACCCATTACGCACCGCAGCATGATTGGCATCAGCCACCACGTCGATGGCTCCGGTAATAGCCACCACAACCTGTGCTTGACGAGCAAGGTCGCGCAAAGGCCGCAGACTCTGCCAGATCGTCGTTTGCAGTAACATCGCGCAGGATTGACATCGACATCAATGTGCTGAAGCAGCAGTGCCCGTGCGCTTTAATCTCGCCCATTGCCCTGGTGATAGTAACCCTGTATCGATCGAGTAGTTGAGAAGCCAGTCTTGCGCGCAGCTTGATGCACCAGCACCCACCGGATCAAGCACAATGGGGTGATCAAGCGTGCTCACCGATCGGCGGCACGCATACCGGCAATCGTCGCTCATTAAGCGCACCGATATTAAGTACTAAAGCGTTGCAGGATTGAAGTAATGTCAACAACATCTGTTGCTTCCATCGCTCATAATAGATCGCATCCAACGCCACAGTGCATTTGCACACCCCAAGTTTACCGTGACATAATTGGTAATGCAATGGACAAGCGGATGCTGTGAACGCCTGCAATATGCGGAAGCTGCAATTTCTTTTCCCTGTTCAGTCACGAAAACTCCTTTTCTGTGTAGGGACACCTTGTCTAGGGACACCCTTGTCTGTAGGGACAATTTGTATAGGTACGACCTTATGTATAGAAAACAATCCACAGTATAGGAACAATCCCACCCGTTGAATTCAGTAAACTGGTAACTTTTCCTGCCAGCGTGCCTGCAGAGTGCCCTACCCGTTGTATGCATCAATCGCACATGGCAGGATCCGAGCACTTACGCATCGGTAGATCGTTGCATTGACTGCAGATCCGATGTGCGTTGTGTTGTAAATGCGATATGAATCATCACTGGCAAGGTATTACCCACTGGAATATCCCCACGACAGTGAAACGCGACAGCATGCACGAAAACCAGCTGTTACCACAGCACCATGTCGAGGGTATTGAACTCCAGAGTGTCTGACTTGATTCAAACACATCACCGTCGCTCGTCTCGTGAACAATGATTAGCCGGTCAACACAAACAATTGCCGCCATAGGAGCAAAAGAGATCGATCCAATCAGATAAAGCAAATGCACCAAATCGTAGCCACCGGCGCTGCACAGCGCAGCATGCCACAAGCGCCGCCACACGCCAGCTGTTCGAGCGGGAATACGCTGGTAAATCGCTGCGGCTGATATGCCAGCTGATTCAGCATCGAGAAACGTAGTGGTCACAGTTGAAAACACCACCATCAGCAAGCCTATCATACACCCCAACCGATCTGGAGAAAGAACCGCTGTCAGCAGCACAAGTTGCTTCCTCGCAAAAGAGCCAACCCAAGACCCATGGCAAACATCCATCAGCAGCTTCCCGCCCCATACGTCATCGTTGCCGTTGCCGCCGAACGAGGGCGGCGGGTTTGGCGCAAATAATCCCCAGCAACCGGAAGCCACGAAAGCGGCATACAGCAGCGGCTAATTCCACCGCCGCCCCAAAGGTTATAGGGTCACCTCCGTGACGCCAGAAGCAGCCATCTCTGCAGATGGAGTTGCAAATATCGCAAAGCTCACCAAAATCGTTAAGATGAACACAAACCGGCTGCAGCAATTGATTGCATCGCGGCCCATGACCGCCGGCCCAAGCGCAACCCAGCACAACAATAAGTGCACCCAAACAGTTGTTCCCCATCCCGCCAGTCCAAAGGCAGGAACAAGCACTATTATGCCGCAGCACGGAGGCAGACCGCGATAGCTGTCCACCCGATAAGTTTGCACAACATTGGCCACCGAGAAGACCATTCAGCAACTCCTTTACCCTAAACGAAGCTAAGGCCATCTCCATGGCACAATTACGACCCGGACCGAGCACTCGCATACGACATTTCTCCCAGAACAGCACACACAACCAACAAGGTGCCCGATAAAATAGCGCTGCAAGCCTGCTGCCATCCGAGCGAAGCGAAAAAGGTGCCGGTCAAAATTTTCAGCTAATGAAACAGCTGTCTCGAAACCAGATGAGAGGCCAATTTGTACGTTTGGAAACATGCGCGTTGGCGCAAAGTTGGAATGCGGCTTCGTCCGCCATAACTGCTCCCCTTTCGTTGGCATTACCCACATCAGGTGTACGGGTCGAAGCGATACGCTTCCTCCTTAGCCCGCTCTCTTGCGACTCCCGGTGCTGTTGTCATAACGCTGCACAGGAAGGAGTATAAACCAACTCGCGCATCGAAAAGAAAAATAAGATTGGCGTAAGCAGGGTGAACGGTCTTTTAGCTCTGTGGCGTTAGCACACGGCAGACCATGCGTCCTCTGGAGAAAAATCACCAATGACATCGCCCTGTTGCACCGATACTTCCGCTGGCGCACCAGTAAATCTCATTCGAAAGGCACAAGCGACGCAGTATCGGGAAAGTACAGCATTTTCTAAGGGACATGAAGTCCCTCGCTCGGTCACCCCCGTGCTGGGCCACCAAGCGCAAACACCGAAAAGATGCTGGTCGCCCATACCCCCGCACTGCAGCGTTGCGGGGTCAAAAGCTCCCAGGCTATACGGCGACATTTTCAGAAAGAAGCGTGGCACAAACCCGCACCAACACCATATGCACGCCTGATTGTGCGCACGAGCGCATCACCCGTATGCAGCCCAAGAGGCTGGATTTCGAGTCGACGCGACAGACATCCATACAGCACAATCTCGCCGGCACCCGCCTTGCATGCATGGGCAGCGCGCAAGCCCATATCACTTTTCGTCTTTTTCATGCGGAAAGCGCAGTATGCTTCCTTCTGCCCCAGGCACATACTCCCTAAAGAATCAAAATCACCACGACCAGATCGGGAGTCAATCGCGACTTTTAATGTGCACAGCCTCGCATCGAGCAGCGAGAAGCTACATCATAGTGTTCTGCTCTAAAAACTTTTTCATTAAAGTCGACAGCACCGCTCAGGGCAACCGGGTCAAGGATGCCCTTTTCGAGATTGCAGCGCAAATGCACCCAGCGACATGATTTCTTTTGCTAGAATACCGTTCCGGAGCGGGCTGGATGAACTGCGAGGCGTGATGTGTCCGCACGAGGAAAAGTCCGGGCTTCAGCCGGGCAGGATGCCAGCTAACGGCTGGGCGAGGCGACTCGGACGGATAGTGCCACAGAAAAAGAAAACGTCATGCGACAATATGTCGCTGGCCGCAGCAGAAAAGCTGAAACGGTGCGGGTAAGAGCGCGCGCAGTGCGCGTCGGCAGCAACGACGTAGCTTGGAAACCCCATCCGAAGCAAAACGTAAATAGAACGCCATACGGTTGCCCATCCGTGCGTTCAAGCGTTGCGCGTTTGAGATGTCTGGCAACAGGCACCGTAGATAAATGGTTGTCTTTAACGACAGAACCCGGGAAGCTTACAGGCCTGCTCGCTCTACCTTCCTTTACCCTTTACCTCAGTTTTACCATACTCCACCGTGGTCTACCTCACCGCTATGTCGCAATGTGCTTAGCGGTGGGCTGATTTGTCACAACAATACAGACACTACCCCATTTCAGCTTGCGCCTTCGCATTTCACTCCGCAACAAGTGCTCACAAAGAAACCCCCACATCCCGCCAAAGCCAAGAAGTGCTTTAGCGTGCCTAGCGAAAGCTCTAGTCTCGCTAACATGCAATTGGAATAAACCTTAGAAGCTCTGGGTCTTTCCGTGTGATAACACGTCAGTGCGCAAAGAGCAGCTGACAGCACAGCACATCACAGGTAACTCGCATCAGCACCGTATCGTCACCGGTCTTCGGGCAACTGACGGCTTTTCAGGCGTGCTCACCTTTACTGCATTGGACTTTCACCGAACAGGTGTGGCTGATATCAAGATCAAACTGATTTTCGTGAAGTGGTGCCTTTGGTTACTTCTCCACAACCATAGGAGCAGGAACCGCTGCTTCCTTTGTCCCATCAGCATTGATTTGGGTGATCAGTATCTTTACCAGTGAAGACAAGGTTGCGAGAAGCTCAGCGTATCTCCACATCGTAATCAGGGCTTGTGCTTTTTGTTGCTTCAAGGTCAAGCTCATAGCCTCAGGAAGCGTATCGCGGAAGATGACCGAATCAATTGTCTCAGACCTGTTGGGAGGGCGTTATCGTAAGTTCAAAACTTTACGATAGGTTCTGTCTTAACTGTGTTGGTATCAATATCCTTGTTGTCTTGGTCAGTAATTTCTTTCCACCCGAGGCTTCATATAGAGCACCTCATAGATAGCTTGCCGCAATCACGGGCTTAACAGGCTCTGTTGGGGGAGTAGGCGGTGTCGGCCTCAACTGTTTAATCGGCACATCTTTTGCTTTTAATGCTCGAGTTGAGCGCAAACCACACAACACCACTCTTTTGTGGGAAGCCATATCCAGGTTGGATTTCTGGCCCGATTACTCTGACCAACATAGCGCCATACCATGCGTGTGGGGAGAATCCGGCGTATCCCATTCATCAGTATTGAACTTTTGCACCTTCGCTCTTCAGCGTTGTTGGTATCGAACAAGCGCTGCCATCTGCATGAAAGCTGAAATCGAAGAACCAGAGATCGGCACATATTTCGCCATTGAAGTACGCAACTTTTTCAATTGCGTCCTCATCAACAACACCAGAACTGCTTCTCTGTTCAGAGAAGAAAAGTTCAAGAGCGATCCGGCTGATCGATGACATTCCCATCCTCATCGTAGATTTTGACCTCATGTTAATGCGCAGCATCACCAGAAGTCGTTAGACCAAATGGTAACGGTAGGATCCCGCTGTAAAACAACGGGAAGTTTATTTCAGGAACGTTAACGCCTGAAGAACCTTTGTGGTAGGTATACTCAACCTGGAAAATCTTCATGCCGTTATAACTTGAGTTGGTCAAATTGGTATACGTAGCCACAAATGGCTTGTCTTTTTCGAGCATAACGCGAGCAGCGCTGTTCGGCTGTCCGTTATTCAATGCATCAAAATAAGCATAGCGCCACGGCTCGGTGCCAAGATTCCAAGACCTAACCTCCGAACTGAACTCACCTCTCGTATACTTCTTACCTGAAACAGTCATCGTTGCTGTTAGGTTCAGATTTTAAACGTCAGAAGCTGCTGATACGGCTTGGTCATATACCCGTCTTCGTTCTTCTTGCGCTCAGCTCTTCCATAGCCGCATTGTAAGCAGCAAGATCAGTGTTGTACTGAGCAAGGTCAGAGTCATACTGTGCCTTGTCGGTGTTGTACTGAGCTAAGGCAGTATCATAGGCAGCTTTCTTGGTTGCATACTCAGCAAGCTTTTGACGGGCTTCTGAGCAGCTGCCTCTGAGAGCTTCAATCTGACCGTTGTAGTCTCGGCATCTCAGCCTTCTTGCATCGAGTCTGTCTGCGAGGTAGCAGAACCCTATCAACATCAGCGTCTTGCTGACCGTGACACCATCTGCCTCGGCCGCTGTAACCGCAGCATCAGGGCTTTGAGGAGTCCACTGCAACCCCTATACCCTTTCAGGATTCACCGCAGCAGCCTGCTGGGGCTTAGAGCAGAAGCGCCACTCTGCTATCAGCATGAGAGCGCTTATTGCTCCTGTCCTCTGGAATAAACTTCTGCATTTCAACCTTTCTTGCCACTCTCTCTTGAAGCACGTCATATCACTTGGTATCTATCCTCGCCCCTTGTTTCTTCATAGGAGCAAGTTTCAGGCATGAAAAGCAGCACGTATCGAAACAATCGATACGAACCGCCTTTACGAATGTACTATTCGATTCTGACACAGATAGCTGTAGCCGCTCGCCTGCCCGCCTGCCTGCCTGCCTGCGAAATTATGTCGCTCTGCTCAAGAATCATCAAAACCACTTACAACGTTATTACCACATTAGCAGAATCTCATCTTGCCAAAAGAGCAGGCAAATTGCACGCGACCAACATACTCTCCGAGTGGGGCTGGACATTCCATCGAATTACTACCTGATACAAGTAAAAACTTGTGATGAACTATCTTCCTACTTACCTCACTTACAAGCGCAAGAGCTGCAATGATACAGGCAACGAAAAGAAAAAGGGGCCACCGAAGCAGACCGTTTATTGTTACTCTTTTGCATCTGTTCAACTGACAGGGTGAACATCAAATCTTATCATCGGCAGTTGAACACTTATTTATTGGCGGCTGGACAACAAGCACGTGACTCACTGGCACGGTCAGCAACAATCAACACGCTTCCGACAGTTAAGGATTACCGGACGCATGCTGTTATGTACCACACCATTAGCCCGTGCATAGTCTAGTCGACGTCGTCGAATTCAAACCCGTCATCAGTATCGCCAAAGCCGCTGAAATCTTTTTCTACCTTCGAAGGCTTTGGTGTGGCCGGTGTAACCACTGCCGAAGAGGAAACCGTCGGTGGTATAGGCGGCTGTTGCCGAATCGCCAACTGCATACGGATTAGCAGCCGTTGTCGAGGGAGAAGATGTCGTGCTTACGGAAGGAAAGCGTATGCTCCACGACTACCCGCTTTACCAGCCTGCAGGTCGGAAAGAATATCCTGCGAGTTACCGATAAAATCGCTCAGCATATCGCTGAAACGATCGCGCGCTGCCTCGCGGTCGTCTTCGAGCTTCTTAATTTGATCAAGCACGCGCTGCTTTTCAGCATTCGCCTTGTCGAGAATACGCTGCTTCATCAGCTGCATCCTGGCGCGTTGTTTCAGCTGCACCATTAGCGTTGGCAATGATTTCGTCAGCAGAACGCTGCGCAATAATAGAGTGCCTGAGCAATAGCGCTATCCCTCAGCCTTGTGTTCAGCAATCTGAGCCTCAAGCTGCCGAATGCGTAGATCGCGCTGATCGAGTTCGGCTGAGGTCGCAGTTGCAGCCGGCTCAGCAGGAGCGCTTGGACGCTGCTCGCGACGTGCTTGCTCAAGCTGTTCTTGCAGTTGAGCAATCTGGGCGTTCAAGCCGTCGACTTCAGTTGCTACATGCTCGAGGAAGGCATCGACCTCGTTGACGTCATAGCCTTTACGCTCGATCTTGAAGCTCTGCTTTGTTCACCTCGTCGGAAGTAGGGTGCCATCGGATTATCGCTTCATTCTGACTGCGCGTATCAGCGCTATACAAATCTCGCTAGAAGACTTACTACTAATTGTAATACAACCAAAGCAATAATCGGTGTTACATCCACCGCACCTCCAATAGGAGGTATCAAACGCTTGAACAGGTTCAAGTATGGTTCACATATCTTGGAGAAGAACGACTTGACATCTGAGAACACGCCATCACGTGAAACCGGTATCCAGGTAAGCACGCACATAACAATAATCAGTGAACAAATCTGCCCAAGTTCAATAATGATACGACCAAGTGTCATGTAAAAAAACCTTTTCTTTATCGCTTGCTTATAGATCTCTTCTTACATGACGCCTTTAGCGCGTAGTTTTTGATTTCGTCTTCGGTTAAAGGTGTCGGACGCGTTATGGCAAACACCTTATCAGCGATGCAGTCAACCCGCGCATCAAGAGCACTCGCCACGCCAAACGCGAAATCAAGCACCCGCTTGGAAAGCTGGCTCGGCGTATGACGCAGACTCAGCACCACCGCATCCCCCGCTTTTAAACTTCGAGCAATGCTTTCGACTTCGCCATATTCCACGAGGTCAACACCATTACTTCACGGGTTGGCTGATGGGAAGTAGCGCCTGCACCCTCATAGGGTTGCATATGGATCATATGCTGAATGGGTGCCCCTGCCCCACTGCAGATGCGGGTGGTTTGAGATCAGATTGCAGTGCGGCACGGGTTGGCGAGGAATCGAACAGTGAATTGTACCCACCGCTGCGCGCAGACCGCGTCCGTGATGGTGCATCCGACTGAGTAGATGTATCAGGTGCCGCTGTGGTGGGCGCTTCGTCGATTTCCGCACCCGATGGAGTGAAATCACTGGCACGACCAACTGAATTACGGAAGCTGTTCGAACGACGGCGTGTTGTAAACGTTTCCGTTGCTTTAGCACTTGCGCGCACATCATCGTAGTTCACCAGAGGCGGATGGGCTGAAGTGCTCCGACGACCATTTAAGTCCGAAGAAGCACGTGAGGGCATACGATGAATGATGCCGACGGTTTGTGCCAGCCGTACGCATCGTTACCGAATCGCAGCGATCGGCCTCGACTTCTTCTTCGGCGCCTTCATCGTACACTCGTCATACGACCCGGCATAGTCATCATATTCATCCTGATAGTCGAGTATCCGCTCGACGTGAAGCGCCGATACCGAACCTATCTTTGAGTCCACTGATGACCCCACCGGAACGGCGTCCAAAATTTGACATCTCCATGGCTGCTCCTACCTATGCACACATGTTAAGAATGTTGCTCGTCGTCACTTTCCATATACAGGCTACTCGGCGAACTGATCGCTGAAGATAGCGCGGCCTATTCTGACCATGGTAGCGCCCTGCTTGATAGCACAGCGCCAGTCTTCACTCATGCCATAGAAAGCTCAGAGAGATGCGCTGCTATATCCGCATCAGTGAAAGCCACCAGTTTTATTTTTGAGGGCAGCAAGATGCACAAATGTTTCTTCAGCTACCTGCAAATCGCCCTGAGGTGCACGATGGTCATCAATCCACGTACCCGAATATGTGATAGATTCTACACGCATCTATTAAACTGGCAACATCATCTGGTGCAGCGCCTCCCTGCCCTTGCTTCGCCTGAAACATTCACTTCAATAAGAATGTCTTGCACTTTGTCGATTGCTGCAGCTGCACGGTCGATACGCGCTAGATGACTTTCTTCAAATACTGAATGGATAAGTGTTGCATGCGGCACGATATCTTTAATACGGCGCGACTGAATGTTGCCAATAAAATGCCATTCGGCTTCGGGAAAGCGTGGCTGTTTATCCATAATTTGATCGGGACGGTTTTCGCCAAATGCTTGCGCACCTGCATGAATAGCTTCCGCTACTGCATCTGGCCCCACCGTTTTGTGATACGGCAATAAGCAACTGCCTGTGAGTCACGCCCAGCACGGATAGCTTCACGAGCCACCTCGTCGGCGAGGGCGCGATATCGTTCTGCTATCGTCATTACTCTCAATCCTTCCCTTTACGATTGCCTGCCTCAGTGAGATACACCTTGTTTAGTGAGATACATCTTGTTTAGCAGACACATCTGTAACAACAGGATGAAACAACTTCTGATGCACTCCTCTGTGATAATGCCTTACGTGCGATGCTATTACTCTACGATAGTGTCCTGCTTTTACGATAGCATCCTTTATAATAACGCCCTGTTCAACAAGCATAGTCTGATAACAAGGCAGATAGTCCACTAGTATCTGCTTGCGACCCGTTAGTATCTGTTGGTTGGCGCACGCCGTGCCGCAAACGCGCCATGTCGCCCACAGATACCCTGCTACGCGATACGAAAAAGAGTGGTCAGGATGGCACGCGGTACAAACCGCACAATCCGCTATACGTGCGAATTGGCACCATGTTCAACCAAATCGGTGCGCAAGGCATCTATCAGGCTTACATGCCGGCTATCGGGTCGCACTTGCTGACCCGAACCGATTCTAAAAACGATCTGCCAGTTCAGTTGAAAACTTCAAAGCACTCGCTTCTAATATGAGGGCCCACATACACGTTGCAATCAGCGGGCAGACATTGCGTTCGAGCGGCAAGTTGGGTGAGTGCCACTGGTGCAATACGCCGTTATAACACCACGCCAACCGGCATGCACTACCGCAAAAATACCGCTTGGCGCCACCATAACGACCGATGCACAATCCGCGAAGCAAAGCAGTGCAGCCACCGGTACCTGTTCAATAATAATGCCGTCAGCACCTGCATTAAGATCATCGATCCATGCGGTAGGCACAGTCACTCGGTGAGCACCGTTAAATGGTCACCGTGGATCTCATACGTGGAACAGCAAGGGGATAATCTCTCAAAACCAAGAGCAGCTGCAAGGCGGTAACGATGACGAAGCACCGTATTGTAGGTGTCACCCACCTGACTGCCGAGGTTTTAACGGCAAACGCCGCCCGGTACTGAAACCACCTTGTCGCCCCGTGAAGGCGATACGCACCCCTGTTGATTGAAAGAGATCCTCATCGGTATAGACCTCAAGAAATTCTGCATCTGAAACAGAAAACGAAAAGCGGCCAATGGACAAGCGCGGATGCACTAATCCATTGGCCGCCTTCATCAAAAACGCCTTCCTAATGCTGACGTTTCAGAAAGTCGGGAATGTAATCCTCGTCGGCAAAACGCCCGTTGGAGGCAGAGGTTGCAGCAGTTGACGAAGCCGAAGAAGTACCTGCACTCGTCGTTGCGGTTGGAGCAAAGAGGTCGCGCTGATAATTAAGCGACTGCTGGCCTTGATCAACCTTAAAACCCGTTGCAATAACGGTGATGCGTACCTGGTCGCCTGAGGGAATCATCAATAATCTGCCCGTAGATAATGCTTGCGTTTTCATCGGCACTGTTTCTACAATGCCTGCGGCCTCAGAGACCTCAGACAAAGTAAGATCGGGCGCGCCGGCAATAGAGAAGAGCACGCGCGAAGCGCCGGAAATACCAGCTTCGAGCAGACGGGAATTGGTCGCCTGCTGAGCAGCATCAAGGGCACGATTTTCGCCCGAAGCAATACCGATACCCATCATGGCACTACCGGCATCTTTCATAACCGAGCGAATGTCGGCAAAGTCAAGGTTGATAAGACCCGGAATCGTAATAAGGTCGGTAACACCCTGAATACCCTGACGCAGGAGTATCGTCAGCGATGCGAAACTGCATCGAGCACTACTCGTTTTCAACAATCTCAAGCAAACGATCGTTCGGGATAGCGATAAGGGTATCCACTTTTTGAGAAAGCAGATCAATACCTTGCTCCGCTTGGTTGCGACGCAAGCGACCCTCAAAGCTAAATGGCTTGGTAACAATGCCAACGGTCAGTGCCCCAATTTCGCGCGCGATTTCGGCCACTACCGGCGCTGCACCAGTACCGGTGCCACCACCGCCAGCGGTGACAAAAACCATATCGGCTTCAGCGAGTACATCGCAATTTCTGATCGGCTTTCTTCGGCAGCTTGTGCCCCGACTTCAGGGTTGGCGCCAGCACCAAGACCGCGCGTAAGCTCTTCACCAATGTGAATGGTTTGTCGGCCTGCGACATAAGCAACGCTTGATGGTCGGTGTTGATCGCAATAAACTCGACACCTCTGATGCCAGCTTCGACCATACGGTTAACGGCATTTGTACCCGCCACCGCCAACGCCGACGACCTTGATGACTGCCAGATTGCTATCGATTGACTTCGTATTCGGCATGGTGTCCTCCATGGGTGCGATTTGTGCCACGCCGCAATCAGACGGCTTTTTAAAAGCACAGTAACTTATCGGATTGTACACGATGAGTTTATGTTTGCAAACGCAAAGGGGTCGCTTGGCCCCTTAAATGGCGCTGACGCACATATTTATTTCCTATTATTATATAGATAATTAAGCTGCTAGCGCGGCGTATTATGAAAAGAGCGCGCCATGTTGGACGGTCGGGAATACGCACATTGATATATGAAATTTTTGCCTTCGTGGTCTGCCATTAACTGCAAGCAAACACGTTCTTTATCACGAGCATTATCGGCGGTACCAAAGCAATCTGAATACCATTATCCAATGTAAGCAGGGTATTAGCGAGTATCAGTAGCTGAAACGGCCGTCACCTGCCCCACCAGATCTGTTGTCAAACTTGAAAGCAACCTTGAGTGCATTCGTAACACTTTCGTCGCTGCACTTTGCGCCAACTTCAGGCTTAACGCCATACGGCACATCAGTGATGCGCAGCGCGCTGGCTGCATCCGTATAAACTTGCGGACTTATTGAAGCTGCTTCAGCTGAATCTTTATCGGGAATCATCATCAGCCAGGTACCATCTGATGCACCTGCCCAGTCCTGCGTTCCCTGTGCACCAGAAGAAACCGCCACCACGGCAGCAATTGTCCGCTCGGTGACGTTTAAGTTCAACGTGCTTGGAAACTGTCGGGTCACGCTCACATGTTCAACCCACGCATTCGATTCGAGACGCGCGGCAATACCTGCAGTATCCACTCGCAGCAAGGTCGTACCAGACGGAACAGCCGCAAGATCGCTCGCTACTTTTATCGGTAAGATGAGCGGCTCCATTCACATGAACTGATTCAATTGAGAAAATACTAGACGAATATAAAAATACGCCACGCAAAGCAGAAGCGCCGCAAAACAAGAGCGATAACAAGACGACGAACCCACGGACCAGCAACCTGAGCGGCCTGAGAAGATGATTGCGCTGTCGTGCGGCGACGCGGTGTCGTTGCGCCTAAATCTAAGCGAACGGATGACATTTCTATCTGTCCGCCGCGCCGGAGCGTGGCGTCGACGCGCCGAGTCAGAACTCGAAGCGACGGCGTGGATTTGTCTGCGGCATACTCAGCCGACGTGACGATGCGCGAGTCGTGAAAGCGTTGATGCGCAGCAGAGCGATTGAACGATCGCCGCGCATGCGATGAGGCGCTCTTACGTGAGTCTCCTGAAGAAGGGGATGTCGACGTGAATCCGACGCCATGCAAGCAACCCACACTGTTTTCCGCATTGTTGCAATCATCATGCGCTGCACTACACTGCCCCACCAGCACGTGCCTGAGCGAGCAGAAAAGCAACTCCGGACCCACTGCTGTCACATCGCCAGCACCGCAGCGTCAGCTACAAGATCGCCCGCCTCGACCATATCAAGCAGCGAAGAGACCGTATCGAGTCGATGGGGGAATGTCACCACAAGCGCTGGGTGGGACGAAGAATCTTCGAGAACGTCAGAAAGGTTTTGCCATTAACACCAGGAACAGGGTCTCTCCGGCGGGATACACATCCATGAATGCCGCTGTATCAGCTTCATCAAATGCGTGCGCGAATTCACTTCTGCAGCACATCGATAAAAGCCAACACGCGGTAGCGATGCGGCTGAAACAACACGTACCCGTTTGAAATCGAGCTTCTTCGCCGCCGCGATGGTTGCCGCAATTTCAGTCGGATGATGCGCATAATCATCAACAATCGTTACACCATCTGCTTCGCCCACTAAATCAAATCGACGACGCACGCCAGCAAAGTTCGAAAGCGAGCGCGCAACATCCTGCGCATCTTCGCCAATACCCCGAGCAACGTCAGGTGCCAACAGCGTTCAATACATTATGCCGACCGGGGTTTTGCTTAACTAGATCCTTCAACAAGCGTGCCATCAGGAAAGCTTAAGCGTAAAAGGTGCTCCCCCACCCGCTGGCGCCCACGATTCAATGTGCGCATCAGCGCCCTCAGCTTTTACCGTACGTAACCATGCGCTTACCCGTCGAGGCGGCGAGAGAAACAAGTACCTCATCATCGGCTACAGACGACGCGTAACCCGTCATCAGGCGCTTGCGACATAAAACTCAGTAAACTTGCGCGAATCTCTTCCGAGGTCGTTGGCAGTGGTCGAGATGATCAGCTTCTACATTCGTCACAAGCACGCATACGGATCGAGATAGGTGACTTTATCCGATTCATCGGCTTCGACCACGTACAGGTGCCCGCACCTGAATGAGCATTGTGTGATAGGCGCGCACAATACCACCAATGAGAAATGTTGGATCGGCGCCGATGCCATCGAGCGCGGAAGCAACCATCGATGAGTGGTCGTTTTGCCGCCGAGTGCCGAGCTATGCGATAGTCTTCTTACCAACACCAAGTTGATGCAAGCATTCGGCCGATGCCAAATGGTCGTGTACGTGCCTTCGCCGCAATAAGTTCAGGATTGTTATCAAGAATAGCTGTTGACGCTAACAACCACATCAGGGGCTGGGTTGTCAGGAATATTTTTCGGCCATGACCGATAAAATCTCAGCACCGGCCTCGCGCAACTGCTGGGTATAGCGAGCTTTCACGCAAGTCAGAGCCGGAAACTACCATTCCTGATCGTTGCGCGACGCGAGCAGTACCACTCATGCCAACGCCACCAACACCAGCTAAAGTGACCCGTTCGATTTGCTGTGCCGTGGATGGACCCTTCCGCCATTCTGCTTACCAGCAGATTATTGTAGGCCTACCGCGCTGTGCCGCGTCAATCACGACATCTGCCAATTTTGCTGCCGCATCACGTGTCTCAAAATTGAGCCGCTGCATGGCTCATTGAACGCGTTTCCTGGGAAGAGAGCAAGTTCAATTAACAGTTTACTAAATGCAGGGTTTCAACTGATGCGTCATCAATAGTGAATGCAGCAACTGGCTTCAACAAAAAGCACGTGCGTTTTGTGTCTGATGGTCTGCCGTTGCATGGGGAAACGGCACCAGTAAAAAGCAGGCAAACGCAGAGCTGATATTTCAGCGAGCAGGTAGCCTGCGCGAAAGGACACAATCACTTGCAGCAAGCACCGCTCCCATACGATCTTCGTATCCGACAACACGCCACCGGGCGCGTTCGTCAGCCGTCAGAGCGAGCCTCTTCAACAGTATCTTTTTCTTTGGGGCGTTATGATATACGTATACATTATTCTGAGCAGTAGAGCTTGCTTTCGGGCAACCACCGCCGTATTGTTATGGCGTGCGCAGGGACTTCACGAATACCGTCAACATAACGGCATCGTTGGGAATATTCGTATAAGAACGTCCTTCAGAGTGCGTAGTCTCGCCATATGGAACGACGTGCCGGGTTGCCCGTAACTAATCGGTTTTGCAGGTATCTGGCAGGCGGATGCGAGCCGCCGCATACGTAAAGAGCAACCTGCGCAGCACTCTTTGCAAAGATATTTATTGGCCAGACCCATAACCGAGTTCTGCTCGTGCACTACAAGCGGAATAGAACCTTTTGCTCGCTGCCCGACCAACGGAATGCATACAGCAGCCCCCAAAGCACACGACCGCATCGGGTTTTGATATCTGCAAACCACTCGTTGTGCTTTCTTGGTTGATCGTGCGATAAGACGCAGCGCGTGAAAAATTGTCTGTGGATGATTGCGATTAAAACCCGGCCGCTTCAAAGGGTACAAAACTCGAGTCCTGCCTGGCGCAAGGCGTGCTTCAATACCATCAGGCGTTCCTCGAAAGCGTACAGTATGCCCCGAGCGATCAGTTCTTGCAAGCGCAAAGAGCAGGATTGATGTGCCCAGCCGTTCCACCACCCTGATACGACGATATTCATCTGCTCCTCCTTGTGCCATCTTCATTGCGTGTACTGCGCGTCGCGCGCGTGTTGTTCCCCTGCTTTGTGCGCAACTTTGAGCGCGCGGTGTTTTTGCTTTGCACGCGTAGCCGCTGCTGCTAGTTGTGTTGCTGCGGCGCTTCGTGTTGTTGCTCGTGTTGTTCGTGCTACTGCGGCGCGTCCTGCGGTTGCCCGTGTTACTACGCCGCGTTGTATCGTTATCGGTATTACCGCGCCGTGAGGCGCACATTATGCGACGCGGTTGTTTCGCCTCGTTCGCTTGAGGTTACGAGGTACGTCGACTGCTGAGACAGTTCTTGTTGCGCCTGCGAGGCTCGAGAGGTCGAGGTGACGAGCTATTTTTGCTGCTGGCGAGTCGCGCGAGTCATTCTTCTGACTACGCGTGGTAGTATGCGAAGAGTCATTCCCGCGTAGGAGGCTTTACTTTTCCGTGTAGTGAAGTAGTGCGTACTGTTCGTGTACTGGTTTTGCGCCCTGTCTTTATCACCACGCGAGACACGTCACTTTGTGTAGCGCGTGACGTTTTCGCTGCTGCGCACCAGCCGAAGATCTTCGCGCCGCTGCTGATACAGGCGCGCGTCGCCACCAGATGAAAACTGACACTGATCAAAAATCATGCGAGCGGCAAAATGACCCGATGAAGCGATGAACCACCCGATGACAAAAGGCAAGGCTTGCCAGTAATAGGCAGCAAGCCAATGACACATCAATATTGAAACGCCTGAAAAACGAGCATTGCCGTGCAGCCGCCAGCAATCATCGAACCAAATAGGTCGGGGCATTGCGTGCGCACCTTCAAACCGGCATACGCAATAGCCACAAACAACCGAGGACGATAAGTGCGCCGATAGTGCACCTCTTCAACGCCAATACTGGCCATATAAAATCGGTTTCGGCTTCCACGGGTAACAGGAGGTGTTCTCCAGCGAGTGCCAAAGCCCAACGCCAAAGCCCGCCTTCGCCAAGGCATAGAAGGAACGGATGAGCTGCATCTCGGTTCCGCAGGGGTCAGCATAGGGTTCAGAAGTTGAGCACGCGCTTTGCTCGGTATCCAGCAAACGCGATGATAGCAATAGCACGCAACAGCAGCCACCAACGCAATAGCGCGCAAGAATAAGGCGTACTGACACGCCCTGCAAGCCACAGCACGGCCACGATACCAACCGAGACAAACTCATCGTGGTACTGAGGTCAGATCAGGGCTATAGAATGGCAAGCGGTATAAGAACCAGAAGGCAACCCGCAGTAAGGGCAGTGACGCGGATATCTCACCGGCACGCCATTGATACATAATGCGCGCCATCATGAGAATAAAAGCAACTTTTGCTAGCTCAGACGGTTGAGCGAATGGGTCCAATCGCCAGCGCTGTGCACCCAGTGCGGCAGTACCACTGATGGCCGTTAAAAAGAATAAGCACAATCGAGTACCCAGACAACGGTGAGCAGCGATCCCAACCATTTCTGATACGGAACACACACCGGCAATAACGGCGCACATCACGATGCCAAAGAATGGCACATCGCTCTGACGCTCGAGATAACTCGTTGGCGCATGCCATTATCGATAGCCTGCACCCATCGATGAAGAGAACACCATAACGGTTCTAACAGCAAGCAGGGCAGCCGTCGATACACATCAAAATGACGCGCGGCATCACTACCGCACGCGGGCCGACAACGGCAGAGGAAACAGCTTTCGCCAGTCGCGCGGCAAAAGCCACCGCCAGATTGGTTCGATGATGTGTCTTTCTGCTGCTGATTCATTAGCAGTCGTCTCAGCGGATTCCCTGAGCAACCCGGTTGATAGCTGAAGCTCGAGTTATTGATTTTTAGCTGATATGGCGCGGACTGACTTTCTCAACTGATTCACACGCAGCCGGCGCGTCAGCTGACGCCCTGTCAACATGATCCTGGCTGATGCCTGCGCGCGCTCGGCGACAGCGCCTTAAATGACATCGCCGCGATGCCTCATAGGACGTAATTTCATCAAACGAAGCACACGCAGCGCGAAAGAAGCACAATGTCATCGGCATGTGCGATATCAAGCGCCGCATCGAGGCGCATCAGCTGAAATGAGCAGCACGCAGCACAGGAAGAGGGGCATCCGCAAAAGCGCGAGCAAACCGCTCCCCAGCAGCTCCAAAGCACACCACCGTCTTGCAAATGACGGCATGCCTCTTGTACGAGCACCAATTCGGTGAACTTATCAGAGCCACCCAACAGCACGATAGGACGACGCGGTGAAAAATGCCGCCAACGCCTTCAGAGTTGCATCAACATTGGTCGCTTGAATCGTCGAAGCACGTCACACCCGCATATTGTTCCACAGGCCTCAAGGCGATGTGAAAGGGCGTAAACGTAGTGAGTCCGCGCGTAACGGCATCATCAGAAGCACCAACTGCAATACAGGTGGTGGCAGCGCAGCATTACTCACGTTATGTTCACCGGAATCAGCAGATCATCAGCCGACAAAGCGATGCGTTTTGGCAAGCGCTACTGTTAGCCATCGACTGTGCCCTCAATAAAGCGCGGCGTTTTACCCACAGATCGTGCGCATCCCCGCAAGACCAGCTGCTGTACCAACTGGTATATATGCGAAGCCGCATTGCTCGGCAGCATGCGCAAGTGTACGCACCTGTGACGCACTGTTTTCATCACGGCATTGAGTACTCGCAAGGGCACCAGGAGTCTGATTGAGATTCGCAAGAATGCGAAACTTCGCGGCAAACTATAGTTTTCGTGGGTTTGATGCCACGTAAAGATGATCAGGAGTGATGTTAAGTATAACGGCCAGCATTCGGCGCAATGAATGGTGCTTTTGCTTAACTGATACGACGAAACCCTCAGCCACATGCACATCGTGGTATCGTGCGCCACAGCTGCAAGACACGTGTCGCCGATATTGCTAACCGCACGAGCGTGCATACCCGCTTGCCGCAAAAATGTGCGCCGTCGGTGCTGTTGTCGTAGTCTTCCATTCGTGCCAGTAATGGCAATCCACCGAGAATCACGATCGCTTTCGCGCCAGGCAAATTCCACTTCACACATAATCTCGCGCGATGCAGCCCGCGCACTCACATAGAGCCCGGAAAATCTCGAAATACCTGGCGAAGCAATGCAACGTCGAGCGACTTCTCACGCGACTATCGTCAGGTCACATGAGCCGCGTTGCTCGCAATCGCGGGCAAACGCCAGTGCTCTTTGTGCGTGCACCGGCGGCAATACGCACGGAATCGACCCATGACCCAGAAGAGACAGACAATAATGCGCTGCAATGCGCCCGCTTTTGCCCAGCCCCAAAATAAGCACGCGACCCCAGCATGCTGGAGCCTGCTTCGTTGTAGGAATAATCGTCGCATCCGCTGCCATAAAACTATCCCGCCATCACAAGAGTTTCAATGAAGTACAGGAAAAGCGCAATGGCAGCTGAGCGTGCCGGAAATGATCCAAAAGCGAATGACAACCTTCACTCGCTCCAGCCCTTCTTTTCGAAGTGATGGTGCAAAGGTGCCATCAAGAACAAGCGCTTCGTCTGCTTGTAATGAATAACCTGCGGCATGACTGAAACTGCCTCAGCAACAAACAGCCCACCAATAATCAGGAAAACGACTCTCGGTCTTCGTAACGACCGCTAAGCAACCAGCGCGGTTCCTGGTGCAAGCGAGCAGTGTCGCCCATAAAGATATCGGCAGGATACGCGTTGAACCAGAGAAAACCGATGCAGGCACCAACAAGTGCGCCAGCGAATACCGCCACATCGGGCATGTCAGAACGATACGCAATGGCAGCCATAACCATCATGATAACCATAACTCAGGTACCAGCGGCGAAGTTTCCCATCGAGTCCGTCGGTCAGGTTGACTGCAATACTCATTCCAGCAAGAAGCACGACCACAAAAGATAAGGTAGCCACGGGATCGAAAATACCACCAGCCACGTGCACCACCGTCGTTACCACGCCCAAATCGATACGAGCAATAAACGGTATTGATACAACCGGTTCGATGCCAGAGTCACATTGACAGCTGCCAGACAAAAGGCAATGGCTATCGCAAACTGCCCAATGAGTTTTCGCCTTAGGGGTCAAACCCATGAGCGATGCATCAACCTTTGAAGCGTCGTCAAGAAGACCAAGTGCCCCGTTGCCAACGTCGCCACAAGCAAAAAGCCATTGCGCGGGTGACCCTTGTCCAAGAATCAGCGCAGCGACCACCAAAGCCCACAAGCATAATGACACCACCCATAGTAGGTGTCCCCTGCTTAACCAGGTGCGTTTAGGGCCGTCGTCACGGACCTGCTGTCCCATGATCGCGACGCAACAGCCGAATGAATGCCACGGTTACCATACTCATCACAACCACGGCGGCAATGATAACGGCCAGAAGTAAAATGGCACTTGATACGACGAAAAGAATGGGAACATACTATTTCACCAGGCCTCTACAACAGCCTCAAAGGCCAACTGAACAGATGCCTTCACCAAGATGCCGTGCCAGCATTACAAGAGAAACAACTGACTCGGCGCCGCAGAAGCATCAGTCACACAGATAGCCGCGTCTTCTGGCAGTGCCTGCCGCAACAGCCGCGCGCGCAATACCGCAGGTGAGCGAACTGACACAAATTATCAGATCGATCGGCGGTAGCAAACGAGGAACCGATGCGCGCATGAGTCTCAGCTGCATCACTAAGCTCGCCCATATACCCAACACGGCGATATGACGGCCAGCAAAGTGCATCGCTGCGCAAAGGAACCGAGCGAGGCCTTCATTGAATCGGGATTAGCGTTGCGGCATCGTCAACAACCACCACGCCGAGGCTGTGTGCACGACCCGTCCCGCGACCATCAAGAGTAGCTTTCAAGGGCATCATCAATAACCGATGCACTCAAGCCAACCCCAGATCCTACCGCAGCAGCGGCGGTGGCATTGTGCACGTTATGCAGGCCGGCGCTAAATGGACTGATGCGGTACCCGTTGGTGTGATGCAGTGAGAAGCGCACACCCTGCTCGTCAAGTTCAATATCAGCACAAATGTAGAAGGTACTCACCATCTTGCGCTGCATATGAAACAGGTTCTGCCTCGATCCGTCAAAGAAAAAGTATCTCAACGCCGCGTTCATCAGCAGATCCATACGCGAGGTAACATACCGCAAAATCGTCAGAGAGCGCGTTAATACAAGGATCCCAGTATTGGCTTTCAACACCGGCACAATTTCAGCTTTTGCCCGTGCAATGCCGTCGCGACCGCCTAAAAAGTTCGATATGACTTCTTACCAACGTTAGTAATAAGCGCCATGTCAGGGTCGCACGAACTCGACAGAGCGATTCAATCTGCCCGCGACCGCGCATACCCATTTCGACAACAACAAACTGCGTGTCTTCCTCGGCGCGCAAAAAGCGTCAGCGGGAACACCTAATCGTTATTTTTGATTTCCTGCGTTGCCACAACCGACCCAGCACGCGCAAGCATCGCGCACGAGGGTTCTTTGTTGTGGTCTTGCCGCTTGACCCCGTGATGGCACAACACTACCTGACAGGCGGCTTCGCCAAGCAGCTGCCAGGTCCGTAAAATGCAGTAAACGTATCCTCAACACCACGATGGTGGGCTGCCACTGCGCTGCGCATCACAAGGTGCGCGCGTCATCAGGTGAGCGCATCGCGAAGGCAGGCAGCACCCGCATCAAGCGCATTGATACAAAAGTCGAACCTCACTGCGACGCTCGCGGAAGCGCCACATAGAGACACCCTGGTTGCACCTGGCGAGAATCCCAGGTGAAACCAGCAACAAGCGATTCTTCGCGAGCAGGCGGCACAACAAAGCATCCCACCGTAAAACGGGCAATATCCGAAGCCGACAAGCGCATAGGAAAACTCCTTACCGACTGCCGAGCGTTTTCCAACTCTTCGCCAGCCACTTCGGCATCAGATGAATGGTTTCAGTGGCGAGTATTTGATAATCCCTCGTGCCCTTTTTCCAGCTACCAAATTGCATCCCTCGTATTTGCGAGCGCAATCAGCACGGGCAATAGCCTACGGCGATCGGGATGTACTCAAAGCGCTCAGAAGCGCTTCCATCCTCGAGGGATGTCACCAAGATGGCATCAGGGTCTTCGCTCCGTGGATTATCGGAGGTTACCACGGCGAAATCGCCGCTGAGAGCCGCCTGCCCCATCAAGGGACGCCTAGTAGCATCGCGATCGCCGCCACAACCGAATACAACGATCACGCGACCGTCTGTCAAGTTCGCAACCGCTGAAGTGCCTTTCGCGGCATCAGGCGTGTGAGCGTAATCAACAAACACTGAAATGCCACCATCGTGAACAGCAGAGATTCGCTGCAAGCGGCCAGGTACCTGCGGCGATTCAGACAGGTACAGCAAGACCACTTCAATAGAAATACCAACTCTAAGCCAATGCCAGAGCAAGCATGACATTCGGGACACATTGAAACGTCCGACCAGTGGATAGCTCAGCGAATATTCTTGCCCCGTATATCAAGAACAATATCGGTGGAGCGTAGCTACTTTTACGCTCATCGGATGAATCTGAGCCGCTGGATCAAACCCAACGGAAAGAATACGGTCGCCCGCTGCCGCACAACGACGCAGCAGTTCCTGACCCCATTTGTCATCGATACAGATAACACGACGCGCAGTGATAGTCCGACGAGGAAAAAGCAATGCTTTCGCTTCAAAATATGCCTCGAACGTCTTGTGACTAGGTCCAGATGATCCTGCGTTGCGCTGAGAAAACGCGGTAACGAGCAAAATGCGTACGCACGTACGTTCAAGGTCGAGCGCGTGAACCTACTCCAGCGGCCCACTGTATCGCAACCGGCACACGCATACGAGCAAATAAGTGCTGCAAATCGACCGATTCCGTGTCGTGCGCCCAGCATGTTCCAAGCGCGCGCAATACGGTTGCTTCACCGTGCCAATAACACCGGTTGTTCGGCCAGCAACCTCCGCGATGTGTTCAACGAGATATGTCGTAGTTGTCTTCGCCGTTCGGTGGTAATACAACGAGATGGAAACCAGTCGACGGACGCCCAGAAATTAGCGGCGGCGGCGTCATAGCGCGACGAGTGTCGGAACGATTATTTTCCACCACGTCAGTCGCATCAGGCAGTATACCTTGCGTTGTGCCACGATAACGCGGGCGCCATGATTAATGGCATCCTGGGCAAATGAGTGCCCATCGACGTTGGTACCGACAATACAGAAAAACGCATCGCCTGCCGTAACGGTATCGCTGCGGTAGCGATGCCGCTACCGGTCATCGGCGTTTCTAAAAACGTGCAATCGATGCCTTCGGAATAGTTCCCTCGCAGGTGCAGCCATGAATAGGGTCCTTTACTGTGCAGTAATCTTGTAACGATTGATAGCGAACGACATTATATCCTTAAAGGCCGAGGGCGGTCGAAGCGTCACCAGGAACTTCCGTGCTACCCCTACAAAACAGACGAGTTTCGAGGTCGAAGCGGAAATATACCCGATAAAGCTAATGTTATACCGGTCTGATGGCATACTCGTCCGAGTGCTGTCAGCGGCTGGTGCTGTTCCGGTCTTTGCGCTGGCTTAAATCCTTTCAATTCTAGCGCTGTCTTACCCGGAACAACTTTGCCACGACTACTCTGAAGCATGCCTTCCAGGGGTGCGAGCGCCTCGTATTCTCGAAAATCTGGGCTTCTTCCCACGAAGAGTCGCTTTGACTATCAGGCGTGTTCCCTGATGCAGGGAGAGTGCAGTTGATACGCTACCCACCATTAGCAGGGGCACCATAAAACCGTGCCATCTGCAGGGTGTTGCTATAGCCCTGGCCGAAAAGCTGACATTGCCAGGATTGAATAGTCGACCATGTGCTCACATCGGTGCAATACAGATTCTCCGGGGAAATCAATGCCGGTTGTCTAGCGGTTAACCATAGGCGCGAATCTTGTGATAGAGCTGCCTGAATCCCAATTGTTTGGCAGCAGCGACGTACCAATATTCGATGAACGAGCAGAGTATCTGCGTAAGCGTCATCAGTCTCGCCCACCCGGTCGCGGGCGTCGGTGACCGTATACTCGCTCGGCAGGCAGGCTCGAGGGGCAATACAGCTCGCTTTCCGGGAGAAAGAACTCCCGCTTCGAGAATAGCCGCCGTTACGCCCTTGTAAAATGGATCCTGGTCTCATATGCCACACCACTGGCAGGTAGAGAAGTTGAACTTCCTTACACGAAGAGCGATCCCTGGATTTAAATACGGCGTCGACGCACGAGCAATTACCTCGCCGGTCGCGCCATCGGTGAAGCAGTGCATCGCCCCGTTTTCCTGAAAAGCTCGCTGACTTCCTCAGTGAGGCGTGTTTTCGAGTCGCTCTTGCATATCAACATCAAGAGAAACCACGATGTCTTTGCCGTCTTGCGCTTAGCGTACCTCGGTCAACCACCCGCTACCGCCATGTCCATTTCCCGCCGCGTTCGATGCGCATTTCGCCGCTTGTGCCGGCAAGAGTCTCGTCATAGTAAAGCTCGAGGGCCAGAAAACGCCTTTGCATCAACATCGCACAGCCAATCACCTGGCCAGCAACCTGACCATAAGGGTACGCGCTTTGAATCGGCGAGGAAGTACCCGCGAGCTTCATATCCTTTATACGCGCGGCAGTGTCTTTATCGGCTTTCCGTATACATAGGCAAAGGATGAATCTGATTTTGAAAAGTGCATCAATATAGTCACTTGCCGCACCACCAAAGCTCGCCTGCAAGAAGGTTTTGCGTACCCTCCCGGGATCAGGTTACTTCCACTGGGATTGCAGTAAATTGTTGTGGCATCAATTGTGGCAGCACTTTTTCCAGTACGATCATAAAATGGTGCCGCGTTTCAGCTTTACTGTATTGTTTGCGTGCGGGACACAATTGTCAAAGCGGCGTTATCGGGTCCAGCGATCAACGATAACGTAGGCCAATCCGACCAGCTCCAACAAAGCGACCAGAAAACAATATGAGTATAAAAAGTAGCGCGTGAACCCGAAGCAGAGCACAAGCGCGCCGTTTCATCAAACTGGTGTGATGGGAACTCGCGACGATGCGCGTGGATACCGACTGACGGACGGGAGGCCATCGCCGCGCTTGTGAAGCAGCCTGAGAGAGGCTTGCGGACAGGGAAAAGATTACCAGCACTGTCAAAAGCAACGACATCGCGTGAAAAGAGTTATCTGTTCTGGCAACAGAACTTTCCGCCATGCCAAGCTTGTGTCGCCCGTTCGCGTATGTGCCCTGAGAAGACAGGTGCACTGTTGCACGCTAAAGCGGCACTTGCTGAACGCATCGACTTCACTCTCGGCGCCTCGCGTCCTGTTGGCTGATTTGCGTACTCACGGTTGCAGCAGCAAGCCAACACGCTTACAGGAAAAGAGCAACTAAAAGGCAAGAAGCGCAACAAGGATAATACCCGTTGCCTTCGCAACGAAAGGAGAAGCAGCCGGCAGGACGAGTGCCGGGTACAACATACGTACCTGACTTGCACGACGCGGACGCGCTCACCGCTGGTCGTGCGCATCAATGCGATATGCACGGGCACTCGCTTTGCCAGTGTCTTCCCTTCCTATATATAGTCCGACCAATATCGCCGGCAAATCTCCCATTAGCAGTTCTAGAGCTTTTTCTGCGACACGCAGCTTTGCACTGCGAGCACGCGGATTGCGCTCTGTTTCTTCTGGCGTCGGCAAAATGGGCTTTCGCGTGATTGCTGATTATCGGCACATTTCACATACGCATACTGGTAAGTCTGGTGAGGCAGGCAGCCACGCGAGAAGCGCAGGAATGTTTTTCTACTAATGCGGTCTTCAAGCGAGTGATAGCTGATTACCGCCAGGCGACCTCCGGGAGCAAGCCAACGTATAGCCGCCTCTAATCCTTGCTGTAAGACGTCTAATCAGAATTAACCTCTATGCGAAGAGGCTGAGAATGTTCGCTTTGCGGGATGTCCCCTGAACGACGCGCCGATGCGGAATAGTTGCCTGATGATGTCAACCGCTGATCGCTTGTTTTATACGAGCATGGTACGTGCTTACGATAAAATCAGCGATGCGCGTCCACCTCCTCATCGGAATAGTGCGGATGATCCGGGCGAATCTGCTGCGTTGTAGTGTTGATGATCTCTGCTGCGGTTGGGGTTGATTATCGGATCCATTCAGCAGTATCCAACGAGCGCTTTCTCTTTGAAGAGAAAACCGCGTGATGGCGCCTAATCTACGCACCGAAAGATACCCCAAGTCGAACAGGAAATGCGTCGACTGGAAGGAATGTCCGCCTGAAGCGGAGGAGCCCATCCAGTCATCGCCAGCGCCACAGACAGAGTACCGAAGTTCAGGCGTTTGCCGACAGGGAAGGAGACCCGAGCCGAGCCCGTGCGGCAGTAGCTGCCACTGCATGCCCTGGATCGATACCCACAAGCGTTCCGGCTGTTTGAACATGCTAAGCCACGCTTCTAGCGGAATGCCCTGCCCGCAAGCGTTGCATCGACGTAGGTCTTGCCCGTTTCGACGTGAGCAATCGTGAGGCATTCACGGTGCAAGCAGAACTGGCGCATGCCCGGGTATTCGTCGTCACCGCGCCCACGCCAAGTCGCACCGCTGAGACAGATCCTGAAAAACTCGACGCTGTTCAAGAACTCGTCCAACGCTCTGCAGTTCCAGATCTCGCGTCGCCACCGCCGCCTGCGAGCACGACTTCCTTATCGCGCCCGCTTCGGCGCGCGCATATCGGCCAAGAACCACACGATCGTGTGTCCACTTCCACGTCGCGAGCACGAGCATCCAAAGTGCACGGCGCAGCGCAACACCGGCGTGAACTGGTGACGCAGCTCTACTGACAGACGAATTAACCTACATGCTGGAACAGAACTCGGGTTCGAAACACGTACAGAGGCATTCTTTCTTTGGAGAAAGCGCCACCTTGAGGTTTCTTCGAGCATGCTGCTGAAAAAGCAGCATGGAAAACACGACGCTTTTGCATCAAAGTTTGTCATGATGCTCGCCAACCAGCGGTCAGTGCTGCGCGCGCTGCGTGTCGAGCTTCATGCGATACGACATTCTATCCCACTTCATCCCACTTCACAAGACAACATGACACTCAAATTGCCAAATTCACATGCTGCTGACCGATAGCACGTCTTACTCGCTGTGCGGAAGTGCTAGATGAATGCAGGAAAACTAGACCCGTATATGCTGTCGGTTACGAGGAGTTACATAAGACGTGGGATGAAGTGGGACGTGGGCTGCCGCCGCACGCAATGATAGGCGCCAGCGATACTCTTCCTGAAGATGAGTTTGCTGGACATGGGTGTCTCTCTGCGTTGTCGCAGCACTTGAGGGTCGAGTATTGTCTGCGACGGATACTGCAGGTCGGCACCGCCTCAAGCAAATATGAGCTGCTGCCGCACACGGAATGACGCAGTGTATGAGTAATGGAGCATGTCAATCCTCACACGTAATCCCGCATTACGCACGATACGCGTGAACAACTCTGCCGCGTTGGCCGACTACCACGCGCATTCGAGGTTACCGCCATGGTAGAAGTTCTACCCGCGCGGAGCCAGAACCGGTCTGCCGTGTGTCTAGGATAGTCCACAGCGCCTTTTCGGCGGTGCGCGCAACAATTATCCGTCTCTTTATCGCCTTTGCCACTGTGCCAATAAAACACCACCGTCCAGTATTCGCTCTATCAACGTCGGTTTCGCAGAGTTTCACTTCCCGTACGCAGCCCGCATCCGTGAGAACCTCTAATAGAGCCTTGATCGCGTAAGATCAACCGGCCTGCTCGCCACGGATGAACTGCAAGTCGCCCAACCGTGTCGATGCTCACATACGTCGGAAGCCGTGCCAGGCTTTTCGGCAATGAAAATAAGCGAAGCAGGATTCTTTGAACAAGCGCCCATCCACTTCCTTCCAAAACCGGGTGGAAAGCTTTTAGACTGACGACAGTACTTGCCGCGCTGCGCCGAGAGCACAGACCCCTGGTCTCAGACGATCTCAGTCATACGATATTGATCGCGTGTCAAAGAGCACGCGACCAAGAAGATGCATCGGCACGCTGCGGCGCGACGCAGAAACTCGACATAGCGCGTTAAGTCGTGCATAAGCACGCACCGCTGAGGTAGCGGCACCGCCTCGACCCTCAAAGCGAAAGAGAAATCATTACGGTATCATCCATGGCATCAGTGATGCGTCTGCCCTTGACAAACCGTATGCTACCTGGCGCTCGTGGACCACAACTACACCAGCAATAGACGAGGCGGCGGTGATAAAAGCGAACACGATATGAGCAAACATTGATGGCAATGCCACCAAACAGCCTCGAAAACGGCGCGAGAAATCTTATGCTTATGGCTCTCGTGGAAGCTATCAACTGGTGAACCTCATGATTCCTGAGTAAACCTATGGCTCTAGCACGAACCTGCAGTGCAGCGGCAATCGAACCCTTTGAAAAGTGGACGGTAGACGCGGGTCCGGCTACAATTCCGGGATGTCCCTGGACTGGCAAACAAACCAGTGATCGGGTACGTCTCCACCATGTCTCGACGAGCTGACCATCAGCAGAATTTCCACGATATAACAAGACTCGCTCTCAACAAGACATGCACGATACTACGCGTATTAACCTCAAAGCGGTGACGATGTCGTTCGATACATTTCCTGCCCATAGATTTGCGCGTGCGCGTGTCGACACCACCTGCGGGGATAAGCACCGGTAGCCGCATGGTGCCGCGCCCTTTATCTCGCAACATCTTCCTGTCTCGGGCATAAGATCGATGACTGGATGACCTAATCGCATCAACACTAAATTCGGTTGACGTCGCATTCGCAAGTCGGCTACATTGCGGGCAAATTCGCACTTTTTTGCCGCTTACATACCAGACAAATTCCCGAATGGGGGACATTGTTCTCACGTGCATATCAGACTGCTTAGTCTTCCAGCTAAATACACGCGCTGTCAAAGCCACCCCGGCACCCCAAATGCCCTACGCCACCAGCATGTTGACGCAACATTTTCGGCGGTTACCGCTTCCCGTCGATAAAATGAATATTCACCACTGTGCCGTTCGCGACTTCGGCGTGCTAATCTTCGTTCACTGAAAGATACGCATCAGGCAGGCTGCGTACTCCACAATAGCGATATCAACGACGTCTTGACACGCTGCCTTTGGAAATCGAAAACGACTGAAGTGGAGAAAAGGTCAATCGACGGACGAGAAGCTGCAAACAGGCAAGAAACTTTCTCGTCGAACTGCGTACATGTGAAGATATTAAGGGCACTTCATACAGCGGTGCGTCGATGCAAGCAAAGTACTTGTTCACCTGCGCGGGTTTCGATCACGGAACAGAGCGATCTTTTCACGTACGGCAAGCGAAACGTCGTGATCGCTGCGGCAAACAATAAAATCAGGCTGAACGCCCAAAGAAGCGTAATTCTTTTTACTGAATGCTGAGTCGGTTTTGTTTTTACTTCGTGAGCTGCGCTGATGTAGGGGCACGAGTGTGCAATGAATAAATGCTGTATTGCCAGGACCGCATTCCTTGCAGGAATTGGCGGGCGGCTTCGATGAAGGGTTGTCCTTCAATGATCGCCGATCGTACCGCCAATTTCAACGATAACGATATCGGCTTGTGTATGGTCGCTAACGCGGCGCAAACGTTCCTGATTGCTTCAGTTACATGGGGGAATCACCTGCACGGTGCCGCCAAGAAAATCACCCGCCGCTCGCGCGCAATAAGCGTCTGGTAAATGGGAGTCCCTGCGTAAAGTTAGAAGCACGTGTCGGGTTTTCATCAATCAAAGCGCTCATGCCCTAAATCAAGATCGCCTTCATGGCCATCTTCAGTTACAAACACTTCACCGTGCTGAAAAGGACTCATCGTGCCTGGATCAACATTAAGATACGGATCCATCTTCTGCATAGTTACTTTGTACCCGCGCGCCTTCAACAAATGTCCAAGCGATGCAGCAGTAATGCCTGCCAGCGAAGAAACAACGCCGCCGGTTACGAAGATGTGACTTTGCCATGATGCTCCTGATTTCGCGCTTGCTATACGGCATTATTCTAGTCATGTACGAAAGGTGGCACATGGGCGACTGCAGAGGTTTTCAAAATCGAAACAAAGAATAATGCGCTCGATCTACTTCGTCTGTGTGTTGCATTACTTCATCTACGATGCGCATGTAATCTGCAACTTTCTTTTATACTGCTTAATCGCCAACTGATATCTACTTTTGCCGAGGATGTTAGACACGTTTCGACTTCATGCGCGTACAGATGATTTCGAATCCATTGTGCAAAGAGGTTTTGGAACCAATCAACAAAGCCTATTGAGGTTTAGCTAGTCAACAGGCTCTAGTGTTCGAAAAATGTCGTACCGCATAGTGTGTAGAAGCTTCCTTGATACCGCAAGAGAATGGTCGGTTCAGGTCCACGTCGCACACGCAGGCGCTTAATTGGCTGGAAAATTCCACCGCTAAGCCATCGACAAACAACTCAGTGCTTCGTGGTCGCCACGCGTGTCTCCTAGTCAGTTCACACAATGTCATGCGGGTCGGTAACCACCGCACGAGCACATAGAGAATGGGGAGCCACGGGCACCACCACAAGACTCGCGAAAATTTGGTGCAACAAGCGGTCCGTCAACAGAAAGCGCATAGGCAGTTGAACCAGTAGCAGTGGATATCACCATGCCATCACCGCGTACCGTTCCTACCTAACGAGCCACTAGAAAGCTCGCAATCGATCATCCATCCAAAGCACTTGCCCGTGTCAGCGCTGCTCATTTAAAAGCAAAGAGGCACCGCGATATGGCGAAATCATCATCTATCGATGCATCAGCATCACCAGCGCATATTGATTCATACTGATCGTCATCATCGCCCCTCGCACTCGCACGAAGATACGAAGATTGGTACGCTGCCTTCGCCACCGTGTCACCTGCTAGTGCCGCGGCACTAGCAGCCACCTACATGTTACCATTTGCAAGAAACCTGATGACCGTAGTTGATACGCAAGAATCGGCACTCGTGAATACCTGATCATCTTAGCCGTACGCAGAATCGTTCCATCACCACCGAGAGCGACCGCCATATCAAACGAAGAAGCATAATGCCCTCAGGATCTGCTGCATCAGCCAGCGTAAATTCAATATCCTGTGAGCCTCAGATATGCTCCTAGCATAAGCGACGCATCAATCGCTGCGGGGCTTTTCTGCATTTCTCATAATGAGAATGCGCATAGCAACCTCCTGCAAAACGGGGAAATGGTGCCGAACTAGTATAATCCAATCGCCCACCCCTCTTAACGGAGGGCTGTTTTCAACGGGCTGTTTTTCTTGCGTCTAGCAACTGGACATCCAGAAAAACCCCGTTGATGCTGCTACTATCGTTTTTCGTTTGCAGAGAAAGGAAATGCCGATTCTCGTGGCAAGCGAGCAACAGGACAGCGTTATTAAGAACACTGGTCTTATGACCGCCGGAACGATGCTTTCACGCATCTCGTGGTTACTACGTACGTGGGCAATGGCATTTGCACTTGGCAATACGGTGCTCACCAGCGCCTATCAGGTTGCTAATAACCTGCCTAATGTACTCTCACGACCTGGTTGCGGGTGGATTTTGGCCACCGCATTTTCTTCCCTGTCCTCTTGCTGCAGAAAGCGCGATATGGCTGGCGTGGACAAAACCGCTATACCTCGAATATCCTCAACATTACCCTTGATTTTTACTCGGGGCACTTTCCTTGATTTCCTGTATTTTTGCTGATCAGGTGGTATCTACCCAAACTTTTACCGTCGGCGATTCCGCTGAAGTTCACCAGCAAACACGTTATTTTCTTTTTCGTATCTTTGCTTTTCAGATACTCTTTATGGCCTCGGTGGTGTTATCACGGGCGTATTAAATGCAGGGCGGTCGTTCTTTTTAACGTCGATCGCCCCTGCTCTCAACAATATTGTTGTTATTCTTTCATTCGCCAGTACTGTGCCATTGTCAACCGTATATCCTGATGCAGCCATTATTCTGATTGCTGTCGGCACAACGGCAGGTGTGGCAGTACAATTTAGTATTCAGATTCCCGCTCTTATTAAGTCGGATATCGGTGGCAACCCACATCGATCTGCGCGATCCTTCGATTGTAGAAACCATTAAAAATCTGCCTCCCTTCACTTATCTACATCGTCGCAAATCTTGCGTCGCTCATACCTTCCGCAATGCATTCCAGCCTAGTAGCAGCCGATAACGGCCCTTCGGCACTCGCCTATGCGCATGGATGTGGGTATCAGTTACCCCATGGCGTTGTGGCGGTTTCGTTATCGAGCACTATGTTCACTGAAAATGAGCGAAGCAGCAGCGCAAAGAGCAAGATGACAGCCTTCGCACAACATGTCGTGCGGGTCTTTCAGGTACCGCCTTTATGATAGTACCCTCACCGGTCTTTTATTTTTGTACTCGCAACGCCCATCTTCCATCTATTCCATGCGGGTGCCTTCACCCTAGATGATGTCGAGCAGATCAGTAGCTTATTCCGCCTGTGGGTACTCAGCTTGCCGATGTACGCTATCGGTATGTACATGTACAAAGCCTTTGCGTCAATTCGCCGACTCATGAGCTTTTGGTAATTGCCAATTGCGCGCTCGTTGTTGTGCAACTGGCACTCTATGCTGTGTTGTGTGATCCGGAACGTCTTGGGACTTTACGCATCTCCGCTGCTGATATGGTCACTCACGTCAGCGCGAGCACTATTTCTTTAGTTCTGCTCAAGCATTACGTACCTGAGGTGCGCTATAGTCCCTTCTGGACAACGACAATACGCGTAATCGGAGCCAGTATTATTGGATCGGGCATTGCGTTTATAGGCCTGATGTTTACCGACAGCTTTGGTGTTGAGGGTAGTGGCGCTACAGGCATTGGCTATGCCCTATTCCAGCTCTGCTTCAACGGTGGAATTGGAATTGTTATCACTTTTGCCCTCACCCGACTCTTTCGCGTTCGTGAATTTGAGGCACTTTCTCGTTTGCTCAGCCGTGTAAAACCGCCGCTCCTAGAAGCGAAACAGGCAACTACACCCATAAGACTATTGATATCGCGCAGAGTAACAAGAGTAGCAGTTTTCAACAAGCGCCTTTTACCGCACACCATCCCGCTTATAAACACAAATCAACCAGAGGGGCTTTTAAGCAGCGCAGCAAGAGATTCCGCACTAACGATAATCTGTTCGCCCCTGTTCTCCAGCACCTAAATAAATAGAATCGAATAGTATCGCTGTCTCATCAATAAACGTTGGAAACTGCTTCTTCATGGCAAGTGGACTACATCCGCCACGAACATACCCCGTCACATCCCCTCAGCCTCGTAATGGCGACAACTGGACGCGCTTATCACCCGCCGCACGAGCCACTTTTTCAGATCGAGTTCAGGCAGGTAGGAACAGCATACGAGGTATCCTAGTAAGCCTCCAACAAGAACCAAGGTCTTGCAGAGACGTGCTGGATCCTCGCTTGAGCTGACCAGCGTCGCATGCCAGACAGATCTGTTTTCATCGACCACATATGATGCGGTTTCGTAGGCAATCCCCGCCGCTTCTAAGCTGACGCATGGCGTCTGGTCTTGTGTATCTTTTCCTGCTTCTCATACAAGCGGTGTAGCGCAGCGCTTGCCGAAATCCCTCCCACTCAAGACGTGGTGCTCTGTAGACGCAGAGCTATCGCGAAGTATGTACCGCTGAATTGCTCTCGCCTGGAAACCCATAGCCGGAAGTTTAATCGGCTCGTGTTTCGTTATAACAGGTTTGCGCAACGTAATCAGTTACGTCTGCATTAGTTGACGGCAACAAGGCGCCCGTTACACTAGTCAACTGGCGCCATGCAACGCTGTAGCGGCGCATCTTTCAAGCTTGGGCCATCGTCCAATGGCAGGACTCTGCTTTTTGGTACCAGCTATGTAGGTTCGAATCCTGCTGGCCCAGCCACTAAAGATACCTCTAGTTTTCCTTTATCCATAAAGGTCATAGGTGGAATGGGTGCAGCGGTTGCCACGAAATCCCTTCTGCCCGAAGCCTAAGATACAGCACAGCAACACACACTTCTTGCTGGGTCTTCCTTGTCTGTAAGGTCTCGGTGGAAGGGTGCAGCGGCTATCGCGAAGCGCTTGCCACGAAATCCCTTCCAGCCTAGGACCTGCGCATAGCGCAGCCTATTATGCAAAACGCACCCAGAAGGGTGCGTTTTTTGTCGGATAGCTGCTTTTTATCGGCAGCTTATATGTCCTCCGCTGCCTCATGTCACGCAAGACCGAGTAGCAACTGGAAACAATTAAAAAGCTTTAAGCTTCCTGTGGTTCGGTATAGCGGGTTACACTGAATCAATAGCGATCCCTGGACCCATTGTGGATACTACCGTGATCGACTCGACATATTTCACCCCTAGAGGCAGACGGCTTCCATACGCAGAATCTCGTCACAGACAACGCCGTAGTTTTTCGGCCAGTTGTTCAGCGGTAAAAGCTTTGCCTCACCAAGAACAACATGAGTAATACCGTAACGATCGGCGCGATATTCGACACGGCCACCCCTTCAGTTCGGTGATTGCTTTTGGCAACATCGTTTGTTACTGTACCGAGCTTAGGGTTAGCATCGTCACGAGGGCCAAGCACCTACCCAAACGACCAACCTTAGCCATCTGATCCGGAGTTGCAATAGCAGCATCAAAATCGATTTTGCCGCTCTGAATATCAGCAACCAAATCGTCAGAACTAACGATATCAGCACCAGCTTCACCGGCGGCGCGAGCTGCTTTCACCTTTCGGCAAATACACGCTACGCGAACCGTCTGCTGCCGTACCATTCGGCAGGCTTACCGTACCGCGCAGCTGCCGATCGGCTTGGCGTGTATCAATCCCAAGACGGAAATGGCCTTCAATGGTTTTACATCAAACTTAGCAGTCGCAAGTTCCTTCACCCAGCTGAAACGCCTCTAAGGGGAGCATAGAGCTTTCCAGCTTCAACTTTTTCAGCAGCGGCCTTTTTGTTTCTTTGTTAGTTGAGCCATGATACATTCCTTTTCGTGGTGCGAACGGGCTAAAAACACCTCCCAGCAGGTGCGTGACATCCGGTCACGCGGCGGGTTGATTAATACTAAATCTGCTGCTTTTTCAGCAAGCATCGCAGCAACCTTGGCGACGCGGTATAGACCTTCTTTTGGTGCACGACCTTCGATCGTAACGCCCATAGAACGTGCCGTGCCAGCAACACTTCCATAGCAGCCTCAATGCTGTTGGCATTGAGGTCGGGCATCTTAATTTCAGCAATCTCACGCAACTGAGCTTCGGTGAGTTCGCCCACCTTTTGCAGTTGCGGAATGCCTGAGCCACCCTTTTCAATGCCGAGCTTTTCTTTATTAAGCACAGCAGCTGGCGGCGTCTTGCAAATAAACGTGAACGACTTGTCCTCGTATACAGTACTTCTACCGATAATCGATGCCGGACTGATCCTGCGTTTGAGCATCTAAATGCCTGGCAGAACTGCATAATGTTGACACCCTGAGCGCCCAAAGCCGGACCAACGGGAGGTGCAGGATTTTGCCCTCACCAGCCGGGACTCTGTAGCTTTTACAAAACCCGAAACCTTTTTATCAGCCATGGTAAAAGCTCCCTTCAGCTGAAACCTTTATTTCACCATCTATCAACAAGCTTCACGCGAGAAGCCCTGTCCACGAGGGCACATGAAAGCGTGTCTTCTATATATTCGCCCACCCTGGCAGGTGGGAAGCGCCTTTGAGGTTAGAGGGCGTTACCTGGTCGAAGGAAAAGTTCTACTAGGGTTTCACGACCAAAGATAGAAACAAGTACCTTCACCTTATTTGCTTCAGGCGAAACCTCGAGACCACACCATCGAAGTCCGCAAGAGGCCCTGAAACAACCTTAACGGTCTGACCTTCAGCAAGATCCGACGTAACAACCGCCTCGCTGCGTATCAGCATGATCAGTGCGCTTCATGATCTTGTTATACTCTTCTGCGCGTCAGCGGTGCAGGGATTAGCCTGACTGCCCACAAAACCAGTTACGCCCGGAGTGTTGCGCACAGCAGCCCAACTGCGGTCGTCCAATTCCATACGCACGAGAACATAGCCAGGAAGTACCTTCTTGTCAGATTCAACCCGACGTCCGCCATCCTGATCTCGGTGACAGTTTCCATGGAATCGAATGTCGAAGACATTATTTTCGAGACCCATCGTTTCGATGCGACTCTCCAAATTCTTCTTCACCTTGTTCTCATAGCCGGAATAGGTATGAAGCACATACCATTTTTTAGCCATAGTGCCTTACGCCCCCAAAGAAGAGAAAGCGAGCAGTACCGGAGTAACTACCCAGTTGTCTAGAACGAATACAAATACGCTAAAGAAAACGAGGGCAGCAACTACCACACCACTCCACCGCAGTACATCCTGACGAGTGGGCCAGGTTACCCGCTTCATTTCCGAGCGCACCTGAGCAATAAACCCAGATTTTTCTCGGCCTTCGTGCGGTCTTAGCAGACTTAGCTGCCTTGCCCGATTGAGAAGAAGCAGCAGGTTCAGAAGACTTTGCCTTCTTTGCGCGGTTGAACAGCCCCTGAGAGGGATTTCTCAACCGAGTTGACGGACGTCGAATCTTCGGCTGCCGTCATCTCAGCCGGCGCAGCGGCATTGCCGGCTTTTCGCTCGGCACGGCGCGCTGATGCTCTTAGCACGTTGCGTCTTTGACTTCTTTGCCATCTTCATCCTTCTGACATCTCAAGGCAGATTAAAACAGGCGTCTCTAATCAGCAAACAAGCAGCTTTCAAGCTGCTTTGTAACAAGTTGGCAGGCCAGGAGGGACTCGAACCCCAACATGCGGTTTTTGGAGACCGCCGCTCTACCAATTGGAGCTACTGGCCTATTATGCCGTTCCTCTTAACGAGTCTCCTATGCAGGGTGTGTGATGTCCACACCATTTGCAATACTTTTAAACTCGATACTGATCGGGGTTGTTCTGCTTGTTCTTCTTGGTCGTGTAGTTACAGGCGCTTGCATTCAGTGCAGGCCAGAGTGACCAATGTACGCCATACTTAAGCTCCTTATAGCCAATAATCGTCGAACTTGAAATCGCACATATTCGTCGAGCAAGGGATGGACGCCCAAAAGACGCCCATCCCCTCAAGCACTACCCAGTGAAGGAGCTACTTGATGATTTCGGTTACGCGACCGGAACCAACTGTCGACGACCACCCTCGCGGATGGCGAACCTTGAGGCCTTCCTCCATGGCGACCGGGTGAATAAGTTCGCCCTTGATCTCTACGCTGTCGCCAGGCATAACCATCTCGGTGCCTCGGGCAGATGAACCACACCAGTGATGTCGGTGGTGCGGGAAGTAGAACTGCGGACGATAGCCGTCAAAGAACGGAGCATGGCGGCCTTTCCCCTGGTCAGAACGTCAAAATCTGACCCTCGAACTCGGTGTGCGGAGTAACGCTACCAGGCTTGCAAAGAACCTGACCACGTACTACTTTTCGCGCTGATGCCACGCAGCAGAGCGCCGATGTTGTCGCCAGCCTCAGCTTTACGTCGAGCAGCTTACGGAACATCTCAACGCCGGTGCAGGTGGTCTTCTGCGTCTCGCGAGTACGCAGAATCTCGAGTTCATCGCTCATCGCAGAACGCCGCGCTCGACACGACCCGCGTTACAACAGTACCACGGCCAGGGAATGGTCAGTAACATCTCGACAGCCATCAGGAAGGGCTTTTTCGGTGTCGCGGGTCGGAGTGGGATCCACTCGTCAACGGCATCCATAAGCTCCCAGATCTTATCCTGCCATTCTTTTTCGCCCTCAAGAGCCTTTCAGGGCAGAACCGCGGATGATCGGAGTTTCGTCTCCGGGAGTCATATGAGCTAAGCAGATCACGGACTCCATTTCAACGAGCTCGAGGAGCTCTTCGTCGTCGACCATGTCGCACTTGTTCAGGAAGACAACGATGTGAGGGCACGCCAACCTGACGAGCAAGCAGGATGTGCCTCACGCGTCTGAGTCTATAGGACCGTCAGTAGCAGCGATAACCAGAATAGCGCCGTCCATCTGAGCAGCACCGGTGATCATGTTCTTGACGTAGTCGGCAGTGGCCGGGCAGTCAACATGAGCATAGTGACGTTTGTCAGTTTCGTATCTCGACTATGAGCAATCGAAATGGTAATGCCGCGCTCGCGCTCTTCAGAGCCTTATCGATATCCTCAAATGCGGTAAAAGTCGGCATGAGCAGTGCCATGAGACCCGTCGTTGCTGGACAGAGTCTGGAAATAGCGGCAGTCAGCGTTGTTTTGCCGTGGTCAACATGACCGATAGTGCCAATATTTACATGCGGCTAGTACGCTCAAACTTTCCCCTAGCCATTGAAATCCTCCTTCAATGTGGGCGCCTTTGTGCGGCGCTGGAGCAATGCGGGTTAAAAAGGCTTCTCTTTATGCAGTGTAAAGGGAAGCCGACGTATCTCATGGTGGCGGTGACTGATTCGAACCAGTGACGCCACGGGTATGAACCGTGCTCTAACCAACTGAGCTTACACCGCCATGGGAATCAATGTGCTGAATGCTGATGGAATCCAACCAATGGCATGGTGACCCGATGCCAACAGAATCCATCAAAAACAGCGAACAGATGATGGAGTTTCGCGACGGACTTCTGAACCGGTGACCTCTTCGTTACCAACGACGTGTCTACTGACTGAGCTACACGGGCAAAGATGGTGGGCGCGCTAGGATTCGAACCTAGGGTAGGCAAAGCCAACGGGCTCACAGCCCGTCCCTATTAACCACTCGGGCACACGCACCCATCTTTATTGCTTGACTTGGCAATTTTCAGTTGCGGTGCTTAACTGACAAGGGTCTCTTTGTCAGCAAGCATAGGAATAATACGCTACGACCGAAACGCTGTCAACGGGCGACACGCCCCCGGGCGTATCTTCATCGTTCCTTCGTTCATGCAGGTAGATAAAGAACAACACGCAGCAAAGGAAGTTACTTCAACTGCGCTTCATAACGATCAAATTCATCAAAGCACACTTTGCTCGGGAGTAGCGGTAACAAGCGACACCACTACAAGTGCCACCAGTGCCAAAACGAAGGCCGGAAGGAGCTCGTACACACCAAATACCCCACCGAGTGGCTTGATGAACGTATGCCAGATCAACACCGTGGCTGCACCTGTGATCATACCCTGCAAGCGCACCTCTGTTTAGTCGTGCGCTTCCACACAAACTCGCCAGCATTAACGGACTCAAAGGAAGCACCCAAAACCAGCCCACGCATACGACACCACCTGGAAGATTGATGAATCCTGGTCGAGTGCACACAATACCAAACAGCAATACAACCACAAGCGTAATACGGGCAACGATCATCACTTTAGTGTCGTCAGCATCGCGACGAATAAGCCACGATAGATATTTTCCGCGACGGCCGAACCCGATATCAGCAAATACGACGAAGATGATGACATCGATGCCGCAAAATGCCTGATACCACCAACCCCACAGATAAATGAGGGAAGAATCATCTACGACAGAATAATAAAGATACTCTCGGCAGCCGATTGCGTCAGAAAAATACCCTGGCAGTACCCGCATGACCAACAAGCCCGATGCAAAGCGCGACACGCCATGGAAAACCACGCACCATACGTTGCAATGCGACGTGACATCTTAATATCGTCAGCACTTCGAGCACTCATAAACCGCACGAGCACCTGCGGCATGCCGAAAGTACCCTAAAACCCCATACCAGTCCGGACACACCGTAATGGAGTCCGTAGTCCCTGCATCGCCGAACTGCGGAATGGAATCAACTACCTGCTGTAAGCCATTTGTATCAAGTATGGAGAGGCTGTTTGAGTCCCGAAAGAAAACCGGGTATTTTTCTTTAAGAAAGGCCACCGTGTTTTCAACACCACCCGCCGCACAACCGAGCCCATCAAAACAATGGCAAGTGCACATATCATGATAGTGCCCCTGCACGAGGTCGGTTGTGGAAACAGAAAGGCACCCACCAACGAAAGTATACAAGAACACAATAAGCGCACCGAGCACCATCATCGTGGCGTAGTCAGAGACCGAATAGCGTGGTGAACAGCTTTGCCAACTGCCGCTAAAACAGCTGCCAACATAAATGCTGAAGAATACGATACATGATCAGCGCCGCAATGGTCATCAGCGTGTTCTTGTGATCGTGAAAAACGGTTTGAAAGAAGTTCGGCAGCGTAATTGCGTTACCCGCAACTTCTGAATACACTCGCAGTCGTCGGGCAACAAGTAGCCAGTTCAGATAGGTGCCAATCGCCAGGCCGATAACCGTCCAGAGAACCTCTGATGCGCCCGTAAAATACGCCACGCCCGGTATACGCTGAGCAGCCACCCAGACATGTCGCTTGCTTCAGCCGATCAAAGCTGTTACCCAAGGCCCACAAAGAACGACCACCGAGAAAATATGCCTCGGTAGATTTATTGGCATCGTTTCATGCGTATACGAAACCAATGATCACCACTCGCAATAAAGTAGATGAGCATTGCGATAACAATACCCAAAAGTCGCTCTTAACCATGGGGACCACTTTCCGAAAAAGGTTTGCAATGGCATCGGATTATACCGTTATTCGTACCAATCACTGCGAGCAAAGAGCTTTAGAATATGCGAAGTTCTTCATTGAAAGGAAGCGGTATGCCCTATACCGATATGACTGATGTAGCACTCACAAAACGCGCTTGTAACACAGCAAAGCCAGTCTTCAAGCCTTTACTCAGCGCGAGCTTTCGTTGAATATGGCGCGTGGTAAAACCGTCATCGCGCAGCTTGATCTGTCCCAGCACTGCTTGATACGCTTCCTCCGCGTCTGATTACTATGCCGAAGATGGCACCGATTGCCGCAATTATGGCGGTACTCTACGGATTGCTCGAAAGCACGTCGTCTTATGGCAACACTGCTTGACGACGACCCTGAGCATGTCCTTTGTCGGTGGTAATTCAAGCCTGAGTATCATGTACGACCTGTTATCTGAATTCTGGCTGTTTGGCACTTTGGGTAGCGCACCCTGGAACACCCTCCCAGTAAAATGGTCTGCCCTGTTCTGGTTACGATAGACACTTTGCCATCACCGAATCGTTTGGCATGGAAATGATTCCGTACCATTGAGTGATGACGGCCCCGACATGGATCTTGTTGAGACGCTTTGTTTCGATGATGACACCATTAAAGGCATCTTGTGTGTGCCCACCTATTCCAACCCCTCAGGGCATAACCTATTCCGATGACACCGTGCGCCGATTAGCCGCCGTGAAATGCGCTGCGGAAGATTTTCGTATTCTGTGGGACAACGCTCTACTGCGTTCACCATTTGTTTGATGAAACGGATACACGAGAACACGTCCTTGATATTGCACGAACTTGCCTGCAAGCAGGTAACCCCCATCGCGCCTCGCAAATTTGCCTCTACCAGCAAGATAACGTTTCCTGGTGCAGGTATCGCAGCTATGGCAGCAAGCGAGCAAGTTTTGGCTGAGGTGGCATCCCATATGGGCGTGCGTACGATCGGCTACGACAAGCTCAATCAGCTTCGTCATGTGCGTTTTTGCAAGATGCACGGTATGCCACCCATATGAGCAAGCTTATCGCCGCCCTTAGTTCGACCTAAGTTTGAACTTGTGGTCGATGCTTGAAGACGGCCTGAAAGACGACCGATTGCACGTGGACCGCCACGCAGCTACTTTTATTTTGTTTCAGGGCCACAGGGCACCGCACACCGTATCGTGGAACTGGCAGCAAGCGCTAGGTGGAAGCTAACGGCGGCCGGTGCCCCTTCCCCTAGGTATCGATCCAAATGATGCGTTTATACGCCTTGCTCCTACCCCTACCAACTGAAGATGAACTGAAGAGCGCTCTGAAGTTTTATCTGCTGTGCGCAGATTGCCTGTATCGAAGCAGAACTCGCACAACGCGCATAGCATCGAATAAAATCGACACTAAGCCTCGAGCAGTCCCCAGCGCACATCAGTGGTTGTGTCCACTCCACAGCCTGAACCGCCCTGTCTCTTCTATTCTTGTGCCTGCAGTTACGTTCCAAGCTCCAACACCCTATAGTCTGCAGGACCCATGGCTCGTGTAATTTGTGCTCACCTATTGCTCGAACGATGACGAATGCCTCCGTTCTCCCAAAAGGCAGTAGGAGGCATTCTTTACTATCCAGAAAAGCTGTTTCCACAGTACAAACAGCAGGCACTTTACGATGCGGCTTGCTACGATAAACCCTTCTGCCGTGCGTACGCCATCTCACGATTCAGCGTGAGAGATCCTTTCATCCTTCTCGGGCATGCGCCAGCGTTCCATTGCAGCCTGTTCATTGCGTTCGAACAGCCTCTTCAGCTCTCTCGGGAACTCTACGAGTAAGACGACTATAGCGCGCTTCATTCATCAGGAATTCGCGATACCCACCTTCTGGTGCTTTTCGAATCGAGCGAACTTTTTACCAGCTGGTGCTGATGGATTGAAACGGAACAAGTTCCAATAGCCGCAATCGACAGCGTGCTTCATTTCCACATGGCAGTTCTTCATGCCGCCCTTAATTGAATGCATCTCGCACGGCGAATAGCCCACAATCAGCGACGGACCAGGGTATGCCTCAGCTTCAAGAATGGCTTTGATGGTCTGTGCTGGTTTCGGCACCCATAGCCACCTGAGCAAACTATAGACATAGCCGTAATCAATAGCCGGTTCAGCCAAGCTCTTCTTTTTAATATCTTTGCCTGCTGCAGCAAACTGAGCAACCTGACCGATGTTTGACGCCTTTGATGCCTGACCGCCCGTGTTGGAATACACCCCGTATCAAACACGAAGACGTTGACGTCTCGCCTGATGCGAGCACATGGTCTGGGCCGCCGTAGCCGATATCGTATGCCCAGCCGTCGCCACCAAAGACCCACACGCTCTTCTTGGTGAGAAATTCCGATGCTCGAGCGTTTGACGCGCAAGCTGACCGAGATTGCCATCAGCATTCTGAACCGCTTCAAGTTCGGCAATATAGGCTGCCGCTGCTGTTTTTGATTCATCCGCAGAATTGCGTGCTTCCAGCCAGGTTTTGTGCAGCTTGCACGAGAACTTCAGATGCATCAGGTGCCAGGGATGATTGCTTCAGCACGTGCGGCGTTTGTTCGCGACGCACCGCTTCGTGGCCCATAGCCATGCCGTAGCCAAACTCAGCGTTGTCTTCGAACAGCGAATTTGACCAGGCTGGCCCATGACCGTTGGCATCGGTTGTATACGGAGAAGTAGCTGCCGGATTACCCCCAAATAGACGAACAGCCAGTTGCATTAGCGATATACATACGGTCGCCAAAAGAGCTGCGTGACCAGACGAGCATATCCTGTTTCCGCGCAACCTGCACAGGCACCTGAGAATTCAAGCAGCGGCTTCTTAAACTGGCTGTCTTTAACTGACGTTCCTTCTATTTCTGGTTTAGCAGCAACCTTATCGACGCAGTAATCAAATACCGCCTGTTCAGCCAACTCTTCTTCAACGGGCACCATCGACAGCGCATCGGTGGGACATTGCGTTACGCACACTTCGCATCCCATGCAGTCAAGCGGCGAAACAGCAAGCACATAGGTAGTTCGCTGCCTTCTTTCCCTTCGCCGGAATGCCCTTAGTGTGAGTGGGTGCACCCGTCAGTTCGGCTTCAGTCAGGGCAAAGGGTCGTATCGTTGCATGCGGGCAGAACGAATGAACAGTTGTTGCACTGGAATGCAGGTGTATCAGCATCCCATCGAGGGAACCGAAACAGCCACCCGCGCTTCTCGTACGCGGCCGCGCCGTGAGCGCATACTGTCCATCAGCATGATCAGCAAACGCAGATACCGGAAGTGAATCGCCTTCCATGCGGCCAACCGGTTGCATAATTCCTTCGACCATTCTAACAAGCTGCGGATTGCCCGCGAGTTGTGGCTTTTCGGCCGTATCAGATGCGTCAGCCCATGCCACGGGCACATCAAGGTGCTGATAGGCGCTTGCGCCGACATCACTGCCCGATGGTTCTATCGACAACGTCTTGGCCCTTTTCGGTATGAACGCGTGGCAGCATCTTCATGTAGCGAATAGCATCTTCTTGCGGTAGCACTCCTGCGAGTGAGAAGAATGCTGACTGCAGAATAGTGTTTGTGGCTTACCCATACCGATCTCACGCGCTAAATCGATGGCGTTGATCGTATAGAGCCGCACATTATTGCGCGCAATATAGCGCTTTGCTTTTTGCACTCAAGTGTTCCCGCAAGCTCTTCGGGAGTCCACCGACAGTTAACCAGGAAAATACCGCCCGGCTTGACGTCGTAGACCATCGGAAAGTCTTTGATTACATAGCTGGGATTATGGCACGCGACAAAGTCAGCCTTATTAATGTAATACGGACTACGAATCGGTGAAGCGCCAAAAACGCAGATGACTGATTGTCGTACCGCCTGCTTTTCTTCGAATCATACTGAAATAAGCTGCGCACATACTTGCTCAGTATGATCGCCAATACTTTTGATTGAGTTCTTGTTCGCGCCAACAGTTCCGTCGCCGCCCAGTCCCCAGAATCTGCATTCGATCGTACCGGGAGCCGCCGTACTGGGGCAGTCAGCATCTTCAGGCAACGACAAGTGCGTCACGTCATCGACGATACCCACCGTAAATTCCGGCTGCGGCTTGTCTTTTTCAAGCTCACGGAAAATCGCAAAGGCCGATGCGGGAGGTGTGTCCTTCGACCCCAAGCCATGGCGTCCACCCACCACAATCTTATCAATTACACCTTCGCGCATAAGGGCATTAACAACATCGAGATACAGCGGTTCGCCCACCGAACCCGGCTCTTTTGTACGATCCATAACGGCAATAACCGTTGCGGGCAGGGCCTCCACGAACTTCGCCGATACTAAAGGGGCGATAGAGTCGTACCTAACAAGTCCGACTTTCTCGCCTTGAGCACACAGGTAATCAGTAAACCTCTTCGATAACATCGCAGAACGAACCCATCGCCACAATGACACGATCAGCATCAGGCGCACCCATAATAGTTGAACAGCCCATAATTGGTACCCAGTCGGTCGTTAACCTTTTTGCATGTATTCTTCGACAACCGCTGGCGAGTGCATCGTAGACACCATTGCAAGCTTACGATTTTTGGAAGAAGATATCGCCATTTTGATGGCTGCTACGCATCGAAGGATGCTCGGGATTGAGGGCATGATCGCGAAAAGCACGAACCGCTTCCATATCGCACATTGCTGCCAAATCATCGTAATCCCACACGGCAACCTTTTGCACTTCGTGCGATGTGCGAAAGCCGTCAAAGAAATTCAAAAATGGAATACGACCCTTGATGGCGGCAAGATGCGCAACGGCCTGATAAGTCCATCACTTCTGCACATTGCCTTCGGCCAGCATCGCAAAGCCGTTTGACGACACGCCATAACATCAGAAATGATCGCCAAAAATGTTCAGCGCATGAGTAGCCACCGTACGGGCGCTCACATGGAAGAAACACTGCGCAGCTGCTCGGCGGCAATCTTATACATATTGGGAATCATGAGCAGCAGACCCTGAGAAGCGGTATATGTCGTCGTAAGAGCACCGGCAGAAAGCGATCCATGTACGGTGCCGGCTGCACCACCTTCCGACTGCATTTCACAAACACGTACCGTAGTGCCAAAGATATTCTCTTTTACCTTGGAGCGGACCATATATCGACATAGTCAGCCATGGGACTCGATGGGGTAACTCGGGCTAAATACTCGCCACCTCGGTGAATGCGTAGGAGACATACGCTGCGCGTTGTTGCCATCCATCGACTTTGAATTCTCGTGCCATTACCCTCTCCTTCAGAAAGACGCCCTACTCTGCCACCTACAGACAGGAATAGCGCCCATGCCTCTCTCGTATCTCAAATCCTATCACGCAGGCAGCCGACACGCGCCGAGCGATATACCACGGCGCTCGCCATCGGTGAATGGGGTATTTCTTGAAATATCGGTGAAGGAGTCGGCACGATCCATACGTATAAGCTTGCAGATGAGCCAGCGGCACACCTGCAAGCCATAGCCGTTAAGCAACCTGGTCTACAGGCCAAGCTTTTCGACGACATCGTCGAATACGACCTGCTGATCACGGTCGCCATCGATTTGCACGAGCAGGTCGCTGCCTCGATAGTAATCGATAAGCGGTGCCAGACTTCTGCATATACCTCAAGACGATTACGAACTGTCGCTTCGTTGTCATCAGCGCGCGATACATGTCGCCACCGCACACCGGACACTGTGCACCGTCGGCAGTTGATCCAGATATGCCCACACGACGAACAGGTACGACGAGAGGTCGAGGCGACCCACGATTACCTCAGAGTCAACGTCAATAAGCAAAGCGGCATCAAGAGGACGAGAAAGTGAAGCGAGCATGCCGTCGAGAGCAACCGCTTGAGTTGTGGTACGAGGAAACCCGTCTAAGATGACACCAGCAGTAGTATCAGGCTGCTGAATTCGTTCCTTCATGAGGTCAATAATCAAATCGTCGGGAACCAAATCGCCCGCATCCATATAGCGTTTTGCCTTGACGCCAAGTGGCGTCTGATCGCGCACGGCTGCGCACGGGAGAATATCACCCGTTGAAATATGGCAGAGGCCGAATTTCTCCACGAGCTTTGCTGCCTGTGTGCCCCTTACCCGCACCCGAGCACCCAACAGAACGATGTTCATAATCGATTCCTTTCATTACTGCGCAACGGTTCAGATTTTACCAAAGCAGCACGCCCGCAGATTCGAGGAGCGGTGAACGTCACGCCACCGTCATCGAAGGGGTATCTCGCACCGCTGGTATTTGCACTCCGCGAATAACTGTTTTCGTTGTCAAAGCAACATGACCAATGTGAAAAACGCGCTACTATCATCAATGAGAAAATACATACGACAGGCAGGTGATTTATCTATGGCCCATAAGACGGTATTTTCCATTGCACAGACAACCCACCCGTGCCCGGATGCACGGTATCTTCCAGTGTTTATGCAGCTGAAGCGGGGTTTGTGCTGTATTTTCTCGCTTGCCCCGCAGACCGATATCAGTGCAGAAACCTATGGCTACCATAAGCTGATCCATGTTGAATCAGGAGCGCTGAGCGTTTTTACCACGCGGAGAGCACTGGGACGTGTCTGAGGGCCAAGTTATCTCACACCGACAGACATTCCGTTGGCATGCGATCAACCGAAGGATGTGTGATACAGAAATTGAAATACGAAAGGAAACCGCGATGAACGACGTATTGAAACCAGGCGAAGTGCTCAAGCTTGCTGATCTCCTCCCCTATCAGGAAGGCAAGATCGTCAACATGGACTTGGCACATAACGACACCATCGAAATTTGTTCTCACGAGTTTCGATGCCGGTGCGCTCTGAACATTCTGCCCCTGGAGAAGCCTTGATTTTCGCTCTTGATGGCGAAGGCATCATCGGTTACGAAGGTCAAGAGCATGTTATCAAGGCAGGCGAGAACTTCAAGTTTGCAAAAAATGGCAAGCACTATGTAAAGGCAGAAAAGCCGTTCAAGATGGGCCTGTTGTTGCTGCTTTCAGAATAAGTAAGTGGAAAGCAGTCAGAGCAGAGGAAGCAGGGCAAAAGAACAAAAAGCATGTCTGATAGAGGGCGCATGACGCAAGTCGGTGCCCTTTTATGTCCAAAGGCTACACGCTTACTTAATAGAGAAGTCGCTCTCGAAACTATCGCGTATTCATTTGGCGCAAATAGGGTGTGAGACCTCTTGGTATAGCGGCTACTGAAGGCAAAGGTAGACAGCAGACGAACGGCCAGTAGATCATAGCGTTAAATAAGAAGGCTGGCTTCGGGTACTTCCAAAGCCAGCCTTTTGTGTTAAGCCCATTTCGCTTCGTCAGTCGCTCTAACGAAGTAACCACTATCTCTTAAAGCAATAAACGCATGCCCTGCTGCTCACAGCGCTACTTTACTGCGCCCAACTGCCTTTATAGAGTTTCTTGAGTACCCTACTTAAAAGAAACCGTCGTAGTTGTACATCTTCAGCTGCGATTCAATCTTACTCATCGTATCAAGCGCAACGCCGATCATAATAAGGATCGACGTGCCGCCAAATGTTTGAATAAGCTGGTTATTCGTAAACACAAAGAGAATGGATGGCACAACCGCAACCGCACTGATAAACATAGCGCCAGGAAGCGTTGCGTGGCGGATAACATTCTTGATATAGGTCACGGTCGCGAACCAGGACGAATACCAGGGATAAAAGCCGCTTTTGCTTGCGCAGGTTATCGGAAAGCTCTTCGACTGAACACCATCGACGTATAGAAATAAGCGAAGAAGATGATCAATCCGAATGTCATGATCCAGTCTCAGCCAACCACTTGAAATCGCATTTGCAAAGACTTCAAGCCAGTCAACATTGAACAGAGCAGCAATCTGAGCGGGAAATAAATTAAGCAACCTCGCAAAGATAATGGGAATAACGCCCGCGGCATCTCACCTTCAGTGGAATGGGTGGACTGCCCGCCCATCATTTTTACGACCCTGCACGCGTTTCGCGTAGCTTACCGGGATACGACGCTGCGCGCGCTCCATGAAGATAATCGCCGGGATGCAAATAGCAACCACAACGAGAATCAGCAACGTGATAGCCAGCCCCATACCAGCATCATCTTGGCTTCCGTTCCACTCGAGAAAATAGCTGATGGAACACGAGGGACAATACTCGTAAAGATGATAAGTGACATACCATTACCGATGCCGCGCTGCGTAATAAGCTCGCCCATCCACATGATAAAGGCGGTGCCAGCTACCAGAGTAAACACGATAAGAATACTGGCAGGGCGGTATACGGTACTTGGTCAGAAGAAGACCACGCCATAGCGAGCAGACTGGAACAGCAGCAGGTAACCAACCGCATTGAGCAGGCCCAAAGCAAGGGTCAGCCAACGAGTGGTCTGCGTGATCTTTTTACGGCCCGGTTCACCCTCTTTAGCCCAGCGTCCGACCGCAGGTACAACACCCGCATAAGTTGTGCGATGATCAGCGGTAATGTAGGGCATGATACCCAGCGCAAAGACACTGAAGTGAGACAGGGCACCACCGGAAAACACGTCAATCATCGTCGTAGCTGCACCACCCGCTTGCTCGTATGCCTGAGCGAACGAAGTCAAGGAATGCCCGGCACCGGACAAATGATCCAAGACGGGACAGGGCAAGAATTGCCAGCGTAAAGAGAATCTTGTTGCGTGAGCTCCGGTACTTTAAATGCTTCTACCAGGGACTTTAGCAAGGCAGCTCAACCTTTCCTCCGGCTGCCTCAATCTTCTTGGCAGCACTTGCGGAAACCTTATCAACCCTTAACCGTAAGGGCCTTCGTGATTTCACCGTCACCGAGAACCTTCACAAGCGCATCCTCGTGCTTGATAATGCCTGCTGCAACTAGGCTGCATTATCAATAACAGAACCCGCCTCGAATTTAGCTTCGAGACGCGACACGTTGACGGGCACATATTCTACGCGATTAATATTGCGGAAGCCCGGGAGTTTAGGGCAGACGCATATACAGAGGAGTCTGACCACCCTCGAAACCGGGACGCTTACCGCCACCAGAACGAGACTTCTGGCCATTCAAACCACGACCAGCAGTTTTACCCTTACCAGCTGCATGACCACGTCCAACACGTGTACGTTGCTTGCGCGAACCCGCTGCCGGGGTGAGATCCTTTAGTTCCATAAGTGCACCTTCTGCGCTGATGCGCGACACTACATGTCACGCCTGCTGGCAGCTCGCCGCCAGCTAACTACCATTGTGGCTTTCAAAAAGCCACAGGGCAGGTAAGCCATTTGTATGGCTCGCCTGCCCTACCCCGCACGGGAAAACGTACCATGCGGAGAAATTACCCTACTTTAAGCCTCGGTAACCTCAACCAGATGTTTGACCTAAAGATCATACCGCGGGTTGATTCGTTATCAGGCAGATCACGTTCTTACCGATACGACCAAGACCCATACCTTTAAGAGTACGTTCTTGCGTGGCGGGACGGCCGATCGTGCTACGAACCCTGCTTTGACATGAAAGCATTTTTGCTTGCTCGCCATGCTACTACTCCTTCCAGCCATAAATCTTGCTTACCGATAAGCCGCGGCGTGCTGCAACGTCCTCAGGGGCTTTCCATAGCCTCTGAGTCCCTCGGCGGTTTGCCTTAACAACATTCATCACGTTGTCGGTGCCCAGCGACTTAGCGAAGACGTCTTTTACGCCAGCGAGTTCCATGACAGCACGGGCGGCACCACCAGCAATAACGCCTGTACCAGGGAGTTGCTGGCTTGATGAGCATCACGCCCTGCGCCATACGTCCCAATGATTTCATGAGGGGAGCGTGCCCTCAGCGGTCAGCGGAACCTTAAACATGTTCTTTTTGCGTCTTCAATACCGCTTTGCGAATAGCAACAGGCACTTCCTGGGATTTACCCATGCCAATGCCCACATTGCCGTTGCCGTCGCCAACAACCACCAAAAGCAGTGAGGCCAAAACGACGACCACCCCTGACTACCTGGAAACGCGGTTGATATAGACGACACGTTCCTGCAGTTCAGGCACGTCGGACTGATGTTTCGCTTACGAGCCATTGTACCCTCTCCTAGAATTTCAAGCCTGCTTCGCGGGCTGCCTCGGCCAAAGCCTTAACACGCCCGTGATACAGATGGCCGCCACGATCGAAGACGACCTCGGTAATGCCGGCTTCAATGGCTTTCTTGCCAATGATTTCGCCCAAGACGCCAGCGCCTTCGACGTTTGCGCCGCTCTTACCCGTTGCCTTGAAATCAGGGCCAAGAGTAGAGACTCGCGCAGAGCGTCTTGCGATCGATATCGTCAACGATCTGAACATAGACATTGGAATTGCTGCGCGTAACACACAGACGAGGACGAGCAGACGTACCAAATACCTTGCCGCGAACACGGGTGTGACGGCGACGTAAGCTTGCTTGCTTTTTCTGAAGCTTCTTCATAACGATTCCCTTCACCCGCTGCTATTCGGACTTGGCAGCTTTGCCAAGCTTGCGACGGACATGTTCGCCTTCATAGCGGATACCCTTGCCCTTGTAGCGGTTCGGGCTTGCGCCATGCGCGCACATTGGCAGCGATTTGGCCAACAGCTTCTTTACTTGGACCCTCGACAAGGATCTCTGTCGGACTGGGTACCTCAAAGACAATGCCAGCGGGCGGTTCGATAACAACAGGATGGGAAAAAGCCCAACTGCATTTCAAGATTCTGCCCTTAAGCGCCGCACGATACCCAACGCCTACCAGTTCAAGCTTTTGCTGAAGCCTTCAGAAGCGCCGATAACCATGTTGTGAATTAGGGTACGTGTCGGTCCGTGAAGGCTCTTAGCTTCACGTGAATCGTCAGGACGGGAAACGATAATGGAATCGCCTTCTGGCTAATACTCATAAGAGGGTTAAAATGAACGGTCAATTCACCCTGCTTGCCCTTGACGGTAACGGTACTGACCGTCAATCTTGACATCGACACCCGAAGGGACGACGACAGGTTGTTTACCGATACGAGACATACTATCGCCCCTTCTTACCAAATGTAGGCGATGACTTCACCGCCGATGCCCTTTTTGCGAGCATCGCGATCGGCCATTACGCCAGCGGATGTAGAGATAACAGCAGTACCGAGGCCGCCAAGCACGCGAGGCAGCCTCGTCTTTACCTGCATAGATGCGCAGACCAGGCTTGCTGATGCGCTTAATACCGCGAATAGTGCGTTCCTTCTTTCGCCGTATTTCAGCGTAATCTCAAGGATATCGCGCGGCTTGGCCGGTTCAATTTCATAGCCGGCAATATAGCCCTTCGCGCATGATGCGGGCGATCTCAACAAGCTTCTTGCTTGAAGGCATCGACACCGTATCCTTGCCTGCAGAGTGAGCGTTACGCACGCGCGTAAGCATATCTGCAATGCCATTCATGCTCATTGTTGCTCCCTTTAACTCGTGATGAGTCGAAAATGCGGTTCATCGACACCCTTGGCGCCGATGCCTCCATTAACGGCACACCTGATAAAACGAAAGCTTCTCGGGCCTACCACGATGCTTTCGTCGCACTCAGGAAGTTCGCCCTTGTTTGCCAGCTCGCGTAGGCACACGCGGCACAGACCGAACTTGCGGTAGTACGCGCGGGGACGGCCGCAACGGCTGCAGCGATTATGCTGGCGCGTCGAAAACTTCGGCTCGCGCTTCGCTTTGGCGATCATCGATTTCTTAGCCATTCAAATCCTTCTTTCTTCAACCGGCTTATATAAGCTCAGTCGCTTAATCCGTAAACGGGAGACCCAAGGCGTCGAAGAGAGCCTGGCAGTCGCGCTCATCTTCAGCAGTAGTAACGAAGGTAATATCCATACTGCGGTGCGGTCGATTTTATCGTAGTCGATCTCCGGGAAAGATCAGCTGCTCGGTAATACCCAGCGTGTAATTCCCATGAGAGTCAAAACTCTTGGGCGAAATACCGCGAAAGTCGCGAACGCGTGGCAAGGCTGTTGCAAGCAAGCGATCGAGGAATTCCCACATACGGTCGCCACGCAGGGTTACCTTACAGCCAATAGCCTCGTCCTTCACGCACATGAAAACCAGCGATGGATTTCTTTGAGCACGTGTGATCATAGGCTGCTGACCGGTAACAACACGCATGTCAGAGATAGCAGCATCGAGCAACTTCGAGTCGCCAGCTGCAGCACCAACACCCATGTTTACTACGATCTTTTTCAAGACGCGGTACCTGATTGACATTAGTCAAAGACAGATCAGATGCCAGCTTCGGCACAATTTCGCTCTGGTACCTTTCTTTCAAACGAGGAGTCATGAGTTTGCATTCCTTCCGATGATTTTGAACGCAGGATTACCGACCCTGCGTCCCCCACATTTTGTGAGGGTCATAAGCTCACGGCACCCAAAGAGCGCCCTGAACGTGCTGCACAGCGCTGTTAATCGATATCAGCGCCGCACTTTTTGCAAACGCGAATCTTTTACCGTCTTCGCGCTTGATGCTAAAGCGTGTTGCCTTGCCGCTACATTTGGGGCACTAAGGCGCCACGTTCGACACGTGGATAGGTGCTTCAATGTGACTTAAGCCACCCTGCGGGTTAGCCTGCGTTGGACGCTGGGCCTTGTGACCATGCCAACCTTTTTCTACCACGACGCGATTGCGCTGAGGAGCGAGCGGATGACAGTTGATTCAACGCTCCCTTGTCCTTGCCGGCAAGAACCTTGACCTTATCGCCCTTTTTGATATTCATTGTGGTCATTTGCGCTTCCTCCTTACAGCGCGTCTCAGGTGCCAGAGACACGATTTTTCATGTACTTTTTGTCACGCAGTTCGCGAGCGACCGGTCCGAAACATACGCAAAGCCGCGCGGTGCGCCTGATGCGTCGATAAGGACGCAGGCGTTTTGGTCGAAGCGGATGTAGCTACCGTCAGAACGGCGTACTTCCTTCTTCTGGCGGACTACCACGCATCGGACAACTCGCCCTCTTCACCTGGCCGTTGGGGATAGCTTCCTTAACGCTACAGATGATGACATCACCAAGGCCTGCATAGCGGCGCTTTGAGCCACCCAGAACCTTTGATGCACTGCACCTGCGAGCGCCGGAGTTATCGGCCACTGCGAGCATGGTTTGCATCTGAATCGATTGATTAAACCTACCTTCTCGTTGAGTTCGCACGAGGCAAACCATCTTGGCCTTCTCCACGATCTCAGCTAAGACGCCAGTGCTTCATCTTTGACAGCGGCCGCGTTCCATGATGCGGACCGTGTCGCCAAGACCGGCTTCATTGTTCTCGTCGTGTGATGGAACTTCTTCGTGGTCGTCATCATCTTGCCGTAGACACGATGCGGTTTACGCTCTTGACTTCAACGACGCACGTCTTATCGCCAGAAATGCTCACCACGAGGCCCTGAGCGAACTTTATGAGAGTTTCGTTCTTCACTCATGCTTCGCTCTATAATCCTTTCAGTTCGCTCTTGGTCTTAAGCGGAGAGCTCACGGGCGCGCATCTCAGTAAGGATGCGTGCGATGTCTTTACCTGCTTAACGCGCGAGGTGTTATCCAGCTGGCTGGTGGCCATCTGAAAGCGGAGGTTGAACAGCTCGGCACGAGCTTCCTTCAGCTTAACCTGCAAATCGTCAGCAGAGAGCTCACGGATCTCACTTGCCTTCATTATTTCTGACCCTCCGTTTCGCGGGTAACAATCTTGCACTGATCGGCAGCTTGTTGATGGCCAGGCGGCAAGCTTCTTTGGCAGATCGCCCTCGTCAACGCCGCCAATCTCGAACATGATGCGACCGGGCTTAACCACGGCCACCCACCCTTCAGGGTTACCTTTACCTGAACCCATACGAGTTTCAGCCGGCTTGCTCGTGATTGGTTTATCAGGGAAGATGGTGATCCACACGTGGCCGCCACGCTTCATTTGACGGGTAATAGCAACACGGGCTGCTTCGATCTGGCGGTTTGTAATCCAATGAGCTTCAAGAGCCTGGATACCCCTATTCGCCATGATTGAGCCGTGTGCCACCCTTGGCACGACCGCTTCATAGAGCTGCGCTGCACCTTGCGGTGCTTAACACGCTTAGGTACGAGCATTTACTTATTCCCCCTATCGTTATTGCGACGACGGTTCGGGCGAGAGCTGGTTCCTTCAAGTGCAGGCTCAGGAAGTTTCTGGCCTGGCAGCACTTCGCCGTGATAGACCCACACCTGCACACCAATAGCACCCATCTGAGTGTTGGCGGTGGTGAAGCCATAGTCGATCTTGGCACGCAGGGTATGCAGAGGCACACGGCCTTCGCGATACCATTCGCGGCGGCTCATTTCGGCACCGCCCAGGCGACCAGCACACTGAATACGGATGCCCTGAGCACCACTTTTACGCGCGGACTGAACAGCCTTGCGCATCGCGCGGCGGAATGCCACACGGCCTTCAAGCTGCTCGGCAACGGACTGAGCAATAAGGTTTGCATCAAGCTCAGGACGCTTGATTTCAATAACCTCAACGCTAATCGGACCGTCGGCAACCTGAGAGCTCTTGCGCAGCGTGTCGATCTCGGCGCCTTTCTTGCCGATTACCACACCGGGGCGCGCAGTCGTAATAACAACTTTGATCTTGTCGCCAGCGCGCTCGATCTCTACCCTAGAGACGGCGGCACGGGGTGAGATATCCATCGAGGAATCGACGAATAGCCAAGTCGTTTTCGAGGGTCTTCGCGTAGTCCTTATCGGCATACCAACGGCTACGCCAGTTCTCGATAACACCGATACGGAAGCCGGTGGGGCTGACTTTTTGTCCCATGTGTTTATGCCTCCTCTCGGGTAGAAACGATAACGGTGATATGACTCGTACGCTTGCGGATGCGAGCTGCTGGAACCCTTAGCACGGGGACGAATGCGCTTGAGGGTTGGACCCTCGTCCACATGGGCCGCTTTTACATAGAGTTGAGCGGGATTAGCCTGATGATTATGTTCGGCATCTGCAACAGCCGAATTCATAACCTTTTCGACATCCTCGGCGATAGCACGGGTCGTGAATGCGAGGACCTCACGAGCGCGCACAATATCCTTGCCGCGGATCTGATCGACAACGACACGCGCCTTACGAGGAGAGACGCGCACATAGCGAGCAACTGCTTTGGCTTCCATGTTCTATCCTCTCCTTATTTCTTGGCGTGACCGCGGAATGTGCGGGTTGGCGCAAATTCACAAGCTTGTGACCAACCATAGACTCGGTAATGTATACCGGCACATGCTTTGCGTCCATCGTGTACAGCGATGGTATGCCTCACCATCTCGGGGAAGATGGTGCTCGAACGAGACCAGGGTCTTCACAACATCCTTCGTACCAGCCTCGTTCATCGCATCGATGCGGCTGAAGGCAGGGTACCCACAAAGGGGCCTCAAACTTCTGCTCACAGTGATAACTCTTTAACGCCTCTGCGCTACTTCTTGCGACGACGGATGATCAGGCGACTCAGCCTTCTTCGGGTTGCGCGTACGATGACCCTTCGTGGGAACACCCCAGGGGACACAGGATGACGACCAGAAGTCTTGTTCTTGCCTTCGCCACCGCCATGAGGATGGTCGACCGGGTTCATAACAGTACCGCGGACAGTCGGGCGAATGCCAGCCCAGCGATTGCGGCCAGCTTTACCAATTTTGATGTTGGAATGATCGGCGTTGCCTACTTCACCAACAGTTGCGCGACAGGTAAGCAGCAGCGCGACGCATTTCGGATGAGGGCATACGCAGGATAGCGTACTTGCTTTACCCATAAGCTGAATGCTGGTACCCGCTGAACGTGCCAAAGCAGCACCGCGGCCCGGCTGTAGTTCAACCGCATGAATAAGTGTACCAACGGGAATAGCCGAGCGGCGAGCATTGCCGGGCTTGATGTCGGCATCAGCGCCAGAGAGCACCGTGTCGCCCACCTTGAGATCGCGCGGCTGTAGATGTAGCGCCTCGCCATCGGCAGTGCAGCAGCGCAATACGAGCACTGCGGTTTGGATCGTATTCGATTGTTGCAACTTTGGCAGGAACGCCATCTTTGCTGCGTTTGAAATCAATAATGCGGTAACGGCGCTTCGCCCCGCCGCCCTGATGGCGGGTGGTAATGCGACCATAGTTGTTGCGACCGGCCTTTTAGGCAGCGGTCTCAACAGCGACTTTTCCGGCTTGTCGCAGGTGATTTCCGCAAATCGGAAACCGTCTGGAAGCGACGACCGGGACTAGTCGGCTTGAACTGCTTGACTCCCATTTCTTTCCTTTCTGCTTCTTTTTCGTGGCGCTCGATCGCCGCTTAACGTGCAGCCGGGAGAACTGACGTTTACGACTCCGAACTAACCACGCGTCCGGGTGTATCCATCCACCCATAGACGCAAAGAGTATTATAACCGCTTGGAAAAATGCCACGACAAGAAAAATTACTCAGTGTGAAGAGAGTCCCATAGAACGCCCATAAACCGTCCGCAGTGATGGGGTATGATGCATTTCATGGATACCGCTTCACCCTGCACAATCGCGCCTCACCGATGTCGCGGATGAGACGAAACACCCCTTACCTGTTGCTATCTTTGGTGCGTCAGGAAATCAAACGATTTCACCTGAAGAACTGGGTCGTGCACATCTTGCTGCCTTCAATGCGCTTGAAAAACAGCTAGAGCACCGATGGCGCTGCACCGAATCAAATACCAAACAGCCAGATGCAGCGACAGATAATGCAACAACATCGTGCACCATAACGCCATCAGGAACTGCAACAGCACCAACAGCATCAAATGCAGCTGCACTATCATCGACGGCGACAGGATCGGTTGTTATCCAGCCAACATCAACTGCGACATCATCAACGACTGCACTATCAGCAGGCATACCTCTGCGTAAAGCGGCATACCCAGTAGTTCTTGTTCTGCATGCGTCAGTTGGCTCGGGACATCCCAGCGCCGCGGTCGCCATTGCTTAAGCACTCGAAGAAATCCGTCAGATGCAAACCGACAATACGGCTGAGAGCGAGACAGATGCCGTACAATCGCCTTCGCTACCGTCAAATTGCCGCATCGTGGTTATTGACATACTGGCTTAAAGTGCACGTCTTCGACGGCAATAAATATGCAACGGGTTTTTACCGGGTCAACTCGTCCTATCTATGACTTAATCTGGCGCTACACCTTTACTGGACGTGCGTTGTGGGGTCAGGGTACTTTTCTCAACTATCTTCTTTGGAGCAAGGTTTACCCGTTACCTCGCCTATATCAATCCACTCGCTCGTTGTCGCAACATATTATGGTGCCAATATGGCAGCTGGTGGACGCATTATTAACCGACAAAGTTTCCCCTTATCTGCGTGCCCACCGACTACGAAACTGAGGGTCTTTGGCCCTCACCGCGCTGCTGACTGCTTCTGTGTGGGCACTGGATCGATGGCTGAAACGCTGCGTGCACGCAAAGGTAGACGAAGCGCGTATCGCCCTTACTGGCATTCCAACGCGTCTCGACTTTTGTCGCACCTATGACACCGACACCGCACGCAATCGGCTGGGGCTTCCTCGCGATAAAAACTCATACTGCCTTGGCAGGCGCTACCCTCCCCAACCGTATGTCAATCTGCGTCGTATTCTCACTGCAACCCTTCCGGTGTTTGCTGCCCACCCTGATTTTCACCTGGTAATGGTCTGTGGACGCGATAGCACCTATGCTGACGGGGTGCGCTCGCTGTGTCGCGCGCTGCACCCGTCGAATGTCACCGTTATGGAATATGTTGAAGGCATGGCAGAGGCTCGTGGCTTCAAAGCAACTGAAATTATTACCAAGTCAGGTGGGCTAACCGTGACAGAATGTCTCTGCGCGAGCACGCCGATGATACTGTTGGTCGTGCCCTATGGACAGGAAAAAGCTAACGTTAATATGCTCACCAGTAACGGTGCTGCCATGCATGTAATCTACCTCGCGCGAGCTTATCGATGTGCTAAATTCCATCGACGCTCACCCTGAACGTATTGCCGGTATGGTCATGAATGCCAATTTGCTGCGCTTGCCGAATGCGGCGCTTGATGTGGCACGTAAAAACCGCAGCGCTCGCAAAAAGCCCCGCCAAAAATCGCCTGGGACATATCCCCGCCGTCCCGGCCCGCTGGCTCTTTTCTCGTTTTATTGGGGCGACAAACCCGCGCATATTCGCTGAGGCAACAAGCCTGCGTCTATCCACTAGAGCATGAGCAAACTCGCTTACTGCGTGGAAGCGATACGGTGGATAATCTGCTAGAGGGCGGACAAACCTGCATATCAAACCTCCCTATTCGCATCTATTCGCTCGTGATAAACTCACGCACACTGAAACGATACTGGTGAGTCTATTCCTCAAGATAATGCCTCAGCACTCGCTATCTCAATGTTTTTTGTGTAGGTTCTTGCGGTAAAAGTAGCAAGCAAAGCCATGTGATAAAAGGGCCAGGTTCTCGAAGGAACCCGGCCCTTTCGCCATCGTCTGCCTGATGTTTGTGGAGGGACAAGCAGAGGCCTCATTGAAATTGCCTAAGACTTCCTGACCAGTAGCAAGCTTGCCAGCAACACGACCATGCGTCATAGCCATACCGATAGAGTTGCCCGCAAATGGTGTAGCATAACCGGTACCATACCGTCCACCAAGGCAGTTACCAGCAGCCCAGAGACCACCGATAGGCTTATTGTCCGTATCGACAACTTCAAGGTCTTCATTGCATACCACGCCTGCCAACGTTACCAAACCTGCTGATGCAGAACGGTCGTTTATGCGCTGAAGCGTAAAACGGCGGGGTGTCGACCGCTTGCACTGAAAAATGGGATCTTTGCCGTACTGGGTGTCCTCGCCAGCTGCGCAAAGTTTGTTGTAATCCTCAACGGTCTTCAGAAGGTTCTTCTTGGCGTCGCCCTCGTAGCCAATGAGATCACACAATTCTTCAAGCGTATTAGCAGCATATACAGTCGATGCCATACGTTCGGCAATTGTGCAGGTACGGCACGTGCCACCGTTTGGATCGCCCACTGGCACGTTAGCCATATCTTCTTTGAGCTCTTCGTAGTAAAACCGGGCGACCTGAGTTTGGTGCACCGTGGTCGAGCGAAGCATTCTTCATGGTTTCATACCACTTTGCGTCCGTGATAGTGGTAATGGGACCTTTGGCTGCTGAAGGCTCATCGGCCACGCCGCCAGCGTTTGCGCTTCGTTCATGTACCGCTTGCCGTCAGCATTAACCCACAGATACGCACTCGTACCCCCAGGGGCCGCCACCACCGCCACCCATGCTCATAACCGGACGCGGTGAAGGTTCCATCATGCCACCAACCCAGCACGCCATCTTATGACCGGTGCCATCGCTTGTGGAAAAGCCCTTGACATCATCAGGCCTTTGCCAGCACGCGCAGCCCATTCTGAAATCTCGGTATTGAGATTCCAAACCATTTCGCCATTAGCGGCACAGTCACCAGTGCACAGAATGACGCCAATCTTGGTGTTGTATTGAACAATTGAGCCATCACCCTTCTTGGCAATAAGGCCATTAACCTTGCCCGATGAATCCTGTGTCAGCTTGACCGCCGTGGTTTCGAAGTGCCAATCGACACCAAGATCCTGACCAGCAAGAATAGCAAACTGCTGGAATTCATCGAGACGGCTAAATGCAGCAACGCCGTTGAATGTTTCATGCTGAATGGGTCCCATAAACTGCGCAACTGCAGCCCAGCTTTTGTAACCGCCACGCACCATGGGATAGGTTACTGGTCCATCCGCTGCGATACCCGGCACCTGAACAATCAGCTGTGATGGATCCATGGGAGAAATAGCCGGATCAGCTGTTTCTGTTACCTTAATACGGTCGTTTGGCCAGGTGATCATATTGGCAGTATGGTCAAACATCTCTACGCAGAGTCGCCACGAACTTACGAATAATCTCGGCATTGCCACGTCCGTTCGTACGTTTAACAAACTCAGCGGTTACCTCACCTACATCATCAGGACCGAAGCCCTGATTAATAAGCCATTGGCTGTTGACATGGCCAATGTCTTCGCCCTTTACCTTGCGATTTGCTTCCGCCACCGTTTCATTAACGATAACGCTTGCGCCGCCTTCAGCCGCAGCCAGTGCTGCCTGGATACCAGCATGGCCACCACCTGCAACAAGTACATCGCAGTCAAATGTTTGGGATGGATTCGCTGTCTCCAGGTGCTTCGCCCAGCCAGTCACTCGAGCACATCATAACCCGTTTGGTGCTGAACTTGTCGTCTTTATGTCGGCGGTCTTATCGGCAGCTGACTTGGGAGAGGAGCAACCTGACGGTGCGCTTGCAGATGCAGCACCAACTGCTGCAATACCGCCTAGCAGAATAGGTCGCGACGCGAAAATACCCGCGCGTGGCTTTGTGTCGTCCATAATCTTATCCTCCTTTGATTGTTTTGACCCTCCATAGAGCTTACTGTACGTGACAAACGCACATCCTCTTTGTGCAAGCAATCACGGCACTATGCCAACAATGGCTATAGCTCCTCAAGCTTACCCGCTTTTCGGAAGCGGCGGTATCGCCCAAATAGGGTAAAAGGGCGAAGAGGGTATCGCGCTTACGGCGGGTTCTTTGTTTACGCATCGCGTTTTTGGGTGAGTTGCTGCACTATTGCCTGATACAATGGATGGATTTCTGCCCCTATTACCCGATGGATACTCCCTTACCAGCCAAGCACAGCATATCCAGGCAGTTCATGCCGAAACAACCATCGATAAAGGCCTTTCGATAGCTAGCGAACACTATATGTAAAGCTGTTTATGTTCAAACAACCATCAACACAGACCTTTTGATAGCTGAAAACAGAGCCGAGAGGTCTGCAGCTAAGAAAAACGGCGCCCGCTTCGCGGACGCCGCACCAAAATAGCCGCATAACCCGAATGTTCAGTTTAACGTGGAATTTTGTTAGTTGGCAGCAAACAGCTCGATGCTATCGCCTTCAGCCAGGGTAACCATGGCTTTCTTCCAAGAAACGGGTTTTACCCGTGTGGAAACGAACGCGCTTTGGCTTCGGCTTTACATTGAGCGTGTTGACCTTCTTAACCTTGACATCAAAGATAGCTTCAACAGCTTGAGCAATCTCTACCTTTTATTTGCCGATTTAGCCACTTCAAGGTATATGCATTCTCGCTCATCTTATCGTAGCTGCGCCCAGAGATAACCGGGCGAATAATAACCTCGCGGGGATCTTTCATTTAAGCGAGCACCTCCTCGATGCGGGAAAAGGGCCTCAGCAGTAAAAGATGAGCGCCTTATTAACTAACAAAAATCTAGGTATTGCCAGGCCATAACGGGGATAACCTCAACATTGGGCAGGTTGCGGAACGCCAGATGAGGTGTTCACATCTTCGTTGCCAACAACCAACGTTGTGCGGCCTGTTATTCCCAGTGCCTTCAATGCCGCTGGCAGAATCTGGTCTTCGGCTCTTAAAGCCAAATGAATCAACCACAAACAGCTCGCCATCGGCCAGCAGCGAGACAGCGCAGAACGCATAGCAGCTTGACCTCTTTGTTGTTCACGCGGAAGGCGTGAGGAACGAGGATGTGGATCGAACACGGTGCCACCGCCACGCCACTCGAGGAGAGCGGATGGAACCCTCGCGGGCACGACCGGTGCCCTTCTGACGCCACGGCTTTTTGCCGCCGCCCCGAACCTGGCCACGTTCGGCGTGTCGTGAGTGCCCTGGCGCCATGATGCGCGCTGAGCACGGACCACCGGTGCATCACGTGAACATTCGGCTCGATGCCGAATACGCCGGCGTTGAGGTCACGTACTTCGACCTTCTTACCGCTGACGTCCTTCACTTCGATATTTGCCATAATCTATAACTCCTTGAGGTCCTAGGCCAGGCGCACGCGGACCATGGCATTCTTGCCACCGGGCACCGCACCCTTGACCAAAAATAAGGTTCTGCTCTTCGTCGATTCTGACCACGTCGAGGTTTCTTCACGGTTACCGTGTCAACACCCAGCGTGACCGGGCAGACGCAGACTCTGAACACACGCGACGGTGTCGCGCGCATGCCACGGAACCCGTGCACGATGGAAGTGCGCACCGCGGCCACCTGGGCCACCGCGGAAGTTGTAACGACGCATAACACCGGCAAAGCCTTTACCCTTAGACGTAGCGGTAGCGTCAACTTTCTTTGCATCAAAGCAGAGGGAAACGGTTACCTTTCATGCCCAGGCTGTGCTCAGAGGCATCCTCAACACGCACTTCGCGCAGATGACGAACGGGGTCAACACCCCTGCTTGACAAAGTGGCCACCCATAGGGCGGTTTTACCTTTTGGGGCTTGATCGCGCCGAAGCCGAGCTGAACGGCTTCGTAGCCGTCGGTCTCTTCGTCTTCAGCTGGCAGATGGTGTTCGGCGCAACTTGAATGACGGTGACGGGAACCACTTCATCGTCTTCGAGAATATCTGGGTCGCTGCCCAGCTTGGTTCCATATGATAGCGTTGATCATACGTTCATACCTCCTACAGCTTGATCTCGATGTCGACGCCGGCAGGAAGGTCCAGACGCATAAGGAGTCCACCGTATTAGGGGTGGGTTCAAGAATGTCGATCAGCGCTTATGGGTGCGCATCTCGAACTGTTCGCGCGAGTCCTGTCCACATGCGGTACTCTCGACGACGCAATACAGATTGCGCTCGGTCGGCGGGGAATGGGGCCGGATGCCTTAGCACCAGTCTTCTGGGCAGTGTCAACAATGAGTTTCCGTGGACTGGTCCACAATCTCATGGTCATAGCCCTTCAGGCGGATGCGAATCTTCTGATTAGCCACTGAATTTACCTCCGTTTATAAGCGTTGCGCTCGCCCGTGGGCTAAGCGTTACCGCCAGCCTTGCATAATGATCTCATCTGCCACGTTCTTGGGAACCTGTTCATATGAGTCGAACTGCATCGTGTAAGATGCGCGGCCTGAGTTCCGAACGCAGGTCGGTTGCGTCACAGAACATTTCGGACAGGGGCACCTTGGCGTTGATAACCTTAGCGTTACCGCGATCGCCCATGCTCCCTGAATCTGGCCGCGACGGCTGGACAGATTGCCCATGACATCGCATGTATTCTTCAGAGTCTCAACTTCCACTCGCCATCGATTGGCTCAAAGGATAACTGGGCTGGCTTTGCGCAGAGCATTTTTAACAGCCATAGAACCAGCCACCTTAAAGGCAGCTTCGGACGAGTCAACTTCGTGATATGAACCATCGACAAGCTGAACCTTGATATCGACAACGGGATAGCCAGCCAGCACACCATTGTTGATGGCTTCCCGAACGCCTTTATCCACCGAGGAATGTATCCCTTGGGGATAACGCCACCCATGATATTGTTTTCGAATTCGTAGCCGGTACCAGCTGGCTGCGGAATAAGGTTGATAACAGCATCGTCAGTGCTGACCACGTCCACCAGACTGGCGCACGAACTTGCCCTGCACGTTATCAACTCTCAATCGTGGCGGTATCACGATAGGGCAACCTGAGGTTTGCCTACGCTAGCTTATCAACCTCTAAATTCGCGCAGGAGACGGTCAACGATAATCTCTAGATGGAGTTCGCCCATACCAGCAATAATGGTCTGACCCGTTTCTTCATTCGTATGAACGCGGAACGTGGGGTCTTCCTCAGCTAGCTTTTGCAGAGCAACGCCCATCTTATCCTGCTCGGCCTTTGTCTTCGGCTCGATAGCAACATCGATAACAGGATCGGGGGATCCATCGATTCAAGAACGATTGGATTGTCCTCGTCGCACAGCGTATCGCCTGTGCCGGTATTTTTGAGACCCACAACGGCCACGATGTCGCCAGCAGAGCACTTTTTCAACATCGATACGCTGGTTGGAATTCATTTCCAGCAGACGACCGATGCGTTCCTTCTGGCCCTTAGCGGCATTCAAAACATACGAACCAGCATCAAGCGTGCCCGAATATACGCGCAGATAGGTAAGCTTACCGACAAACGGGTCGGTCAGATTTTTAAATGCCAAGGCGGCGAACGGTGCAGACGCATCAGAAGGACGGCTGTCTTCGCCCGTATCGGGGTTAGTACCCTCAATGGCGGGGACATCAAGCGGACTCGGCAGCGGTAATCGACCACGGCGTCAAGCGGTTCCTGCACGCCCGCTGTTCTTGTACGCAGAACCCACAAAAACCGGGTTGATCTGATTTGCAATAGTGCCTTTGCGTAGAGCGGCTTTCAGTTCCTCAACGGAGATATCTTCCTCCATGAGGACCTTTTCCATGAGGTCGTCGTCGCAATCGGCAGCCGCCTCAAGCAGCCTTTTGACGATACAGTTCAGCATCGGCCTTGAATTCGTCAGGAATTGCATCCATCGGCTCGGGATAGGTCATACCCTTATCGTCGGCTTTGAAGTCCCAGGCCGTCATCGTGACCAGGTCGATAACGCCCCAGAAGCCATCTTCGCTCCCATAGGAACCTGTGCGCCGCAACAGCTGAAGCGCCCAAACGGTCACGCATGGTGTCAATAGCGTGGAGAAGTCGGCGCCAACGCGGTCGTACTTGTTGATGAACGCGATACGCGGTACACCATAGCGAACGGCCTGACGCCAAACGGTTTCAGACTGAGGCTGAACGCCAGCAACTGCGTCAAATACCGCGACTGCACCGTCAAGCACGCGCAGCGAGCGCTCTACTTCGGCGGTAAAGTCAACGTGACCCGGGGTGTCAATAATCTGAATGCGGTATTCTTCTTTATCTTTTTCCCAATAGCAGGTAGTAGCTGCAGACGTAATAGTTACGCCACGCTCCTGCTCTGAACCATCCAGTCCATCGTAGCGGCACCATCGATGCACCTCACCGATTTTGTGTGTCTTGCCGGTGTAGGTACAAAAATGCGCTCGGTCGTAGGTGGTTTTACCGGCATCGATGTGAGCCATGATGCCGATGTTACGAGTATTTTTAAGGGTGTTTTCGCCATTGCTACCGCCCTCTTGAAAACGGTAGTGCGAGAACGCACGGTTAGATTCGACCATCTTGTACGCAGATCCTCACGACGCTTCACCGATGCGCCCTGATTTTTCGGCGGCATCCGCTGATTTCAGCGGCAAGGCGCTGCTTCATGAGTGTGTTCCTTGCGCTTGCGAGAGAACTCAACCATCCAACGAATGGCAAGCGTAGTGGCACGACGAGAATTAACTTCCATCGGAACCTGATAGGTTGCGCGCCAACACGCTTCGGCTTAACACTCAGTGTGGGGCGAACATTGTCCATAGCCTTCCAGAGACAGACAGGGCATCTTCACCGGTTTTTCAGCCACGATGTCGAATGCACCATAGACGATACCTTCGGCCGTAGACTTCTTACCATCAAGAAGAACCTTATTAATCAGCTGGGTGACCAGCCGGTTGTTATAAACTGCATCCGCCTGAATTTCACGGCGGGTTGCCGCTGCGACGCGGCATATAACTTCCTTCGTTTACTACCCAGAAAAAGCGTTTGCCCTGGTTCTTGAGCTTTTGGCGCCGTAACGGCTGCGAGCCCGCTTACGGTCGTTAACCGGTGCGCAGTCGAGCGCAGCACGGATGACCTTATAGCGGACACCAGGAAGATCCTTTACACGACCACCGCGGATGAGCACCATGGAGTGTTCCTGCAGGTTATGACCTTCGCCCGGAATATAGGCGGTCACTTCCATGCCGTTAACCAGACGAACACGCGCTACTTTTCGCAGAGCAGAGTTCGGCTTTTTCGAGTAGTGGTGTATACACGTGTAGCATACGCCGCGCTTCTGAGACGACCCTTCAGCGCCAGGGTCTTCTTCTTTTCTGACAAATTACGGCGGCCCTTGCGGACCAGCTGGTTGATAGTAGGCAAAGTTTCACTCCTTTTACTGCTGGCTGTACTGACACGCTTCGAAGCGGTTAGTACGGCCAGCCATCACCTTCACATCAAACCTCTCTCGTGTGCGTTCAGCTGATGCGACACCAAAGAGAGCATCTCTCGATAAAGGGGCGCGATCAGCAACTCTAGCACCCATGAAACCGGTCTGTCAAACGCCACGCATCCGGGCGTATCTATTCGAGAAACCGACATTTTGCCTGATAGAAAACGAAGAAACCTGCTTTATGGCAAAAACCTTCCCACACCTGCGCAGAATCTTCACGTAAACGTCCGCTGCACGCGCACAGGCAACCAGATGCCGAGATGTCGGCATCAGGTTGCCGCTTAGTAGCCACTATCCATCTGTGATTAAGGCAAAAGTCGCCACTATGATACAGGGTGAACGCTTACATGGCAGAGAGTGAGCACTATGCAGGACCTTCGTATATCAGATGTTTTGGGGCCCATTATGATTGGCCCTTCATCAAGTCATACTGCTGGCGCGCTGCGTATCGCTATGATGGCACGCCGTCTTTCTACATCGATTCCAACCGCTGTTGAATTTCGATTGTATGGTTCCTTTGCTCATACATATCGCGGACACGGAACCGACCGAGCACTGGTCGGCGGCATACTTGGCATGGATCCTGACGACCTGCGTATCCGCAATTCGCTGCAGCTCGCGCAGGAAGCGAGACATGGAGGTAACCTTCACTCCCCTTCCCGATGCGCCCTACGACCATCCGAACACGGTTGATGTAGTGATGAGCGACGCGAGCGGATCTGAAACGATTGTGCGAGGTATTAGTATTGGTGGTGGGGCGGCAACGCTCACCCGTATCAACGGTGTTGATGTCACATATCACCGGTGAATGTACCAGCGTTATCATTCAGCAGCGTGACACCGTTGGCGTGCTCGCACACATCACGCAAAGCATTAGCCATATTGGCGGCAATATCGCTACCCTCCGCTGCTATCGCGAACAACGCGGCGAAACAGCCTATACCGTACTTGAAGTGGATGGGTCAGTTCCTATTTCAGTATGCGAAGCCATTATGGGACATCCCGGTATTATGAGTATTCGCGTTATACCTGCTGCAGTGGATCTATTTCAAACACAACAAATAAGCCTGATGAAGCAGCTGCCGAACGCTTCCGAACACTTGATTTTCCTACCGCGCACGCGCTTCTGGAATACTGCACCGCGCATTCTCTTACCATTGCACAGGCTTTTCGTGCGCGAGAAGAAGCGCTCGCCGCCGCCACGGTGAGTCGACCGATATCGATGGTTACCTTGATCGCGTGCTCGCAGTGATGCGCGCAGCAGCCACCGAGCCAGCCGAACAGCCTATTACCGCTATGGGCGGCCTTGCTGGGGGCGAAGCACGCAAACTTGTCCTCAGACAGCAAATCTGGTAAAGCACTTATTTCGGGAGACAGATTGGCCGCGCGGCACGCTATGCCATGGCGGTACTCGAAACGAATGCCGGCGATGGGCTGCATGTCGCTCGCCCCTACCGCAGGGTCGTCAGGAGTAATCCCGGCACCCTTCTTACCCTGCAAGATGAAATGCGGATTCTCTGATGAAGACATGCGTGAAGCGCTGCTCTGCGCCGCAGCAATTGGCTACCTTATTACGCTAACGCGCTACCGTATCGGGCGCTGAAGGCGGCTGCAAGCGAAAATGGGGTCGGCAGCAGCCATGGCAGCGGCGGCAGCAACTCAGCTAGGAGAAGGCAGCCAGCCCATCGTTTTGACGCTGCCGGCAATGCCATTAGCCAACATGTTTTGGTTTGGTGTGACCCCATTGCGGGCTTGGTGGAAGTTCCCGCCAAAAGCGTAACGCTTCCGGAGCGGCTAATGCCCTCATTAGCGCCGAGGTTGCTCTTGCTGGTGTAGTGAATCTCGTCGACTTCGATCAAACGGTCGATGCGATGTTCCATGTCGGCCGCTCGCTTCCCTTTGAGCCACGCGAAAGCGCTCTGGGAGGAATGGCCGCCTGTCCGGCAGCTTGCGAATGGTGTGAAGGATTCCGCAAGCGCGCTGAAACAAAGTAGAATCGCTCCCATGCATATCACCGTACCGTTTCTGCAGCACCATACCCACTGTAATTTCCCTGTCATCCGTCCTACCGCTACAACTGAAGTGGCAGGTCTGCGGGTTGCACTGCTGAATATTGATTCACCATATCGGTGGCGCTTTCCATTGCGATCACCGTGGTCATATCGATAAACGCCGCGCAAACCGCGAATGGCTTAAGCCCTATGCAGCTGGTACCGATGATTATTTATCTGATATTAATGACCGCTAATGCTATCGGATGCCCTCGCAATTGCAGTCTTTGATTACAACACCCATATGCATGAAGCCCGCCTCGTTGCACGTGCGACAATGGCGAGTCTTTTTCGCAAGCGTGGTGCTCGGAATTATTCTTTCGGGTTTCAGCGTATTCTTCCTGCTGTATGTCTTTCAATTTGTTTGCCTGGTCACCTTCCAAACCTATACCGACTCTCCAGCTTGCCCGCAATAGAACCTTCGATGCGCCCTGGCACACTGATGCCGACCCTCTGCGGCGTGAATACATTCCATTGAACTTTTCAATATCTTCTGGGTATTTCTGATCGCCCTCAATCATGGGGCTTCTTGTTGAAACAATTTATTTTGCCATCGTCTTCGGCAGTTATCCTGACCGCGCGGGTTTACTCTTGGGGTCCCCTTTTCGCCTATTTATGGCTTCGGCGCTACTTTGATGACCATTGCACCTAATCGTTATTGGAATCGCAGCACCCTTATTATTTTTCTCGTAGCGGGAATTATTGGCGCAGCCTTTGAATTTTTCACGAGCCTCTTTATGGAAACAGCCTTTGGCATTGTGGCTTGGGATTACACCGGCACATTCCTTAATATCCAAGGAAGAACGAATTTTGCCTTTTTCTGCGCCTCGGGGTTTTCTTGGTCTTGTATGGATCAGCTGTTTTTACCGAATGTACTCTAGCTGGTCGACGCTATCCCGGTTAAAGTGGCGCATCGCACTTACATCGCTAGCCGCTTTGTTCATCGCGGTTGACGTCACCATGACACTGCTAACGCTTGATTGTTGGTATCAGCGGGCGTCAGGAAAACAGCCAGAAAATGCCATCGAACTATTCTGTGCCGAGCATTATAACAACGACTACAGCGCATCGCTTCGAATCGATGAATCTCGATCCAACACGCGCCGAGCGCATCGGATAGTTATTCGAATGGTTATCGAGGAAGTCAAGATAGGTCTTCGGATGACCATTCGAAATATCGCAGCATCAAAATAAATCTTCTGGTTACTCAATAACGGTGCTTTGTGCATACGAGCATACCGTTACGTCTTGCTACGCAGTAGACCCTAAACCATTTAATAACGTCAACGGCTGCTGACGCCGCGCAGCACGCAGAGCATCGAGCTTGCGATTGCGCACATAAACGGCAAAGCAACAAGCACCGCGACCAAGTTGATAACGTAGACAGCAGCACCCAATTCAGCGACCCTGAAGCAAACTTCGCAGCAATGCCAGCAATATAACCAAAGGTAATAAGCGCGATAAACTGCCAGCTAGAACCTGCCGCAGTACGCGACTTAAATGCCTTATACGCATTCATAGGCCAAGATAGACCGAAACAACCATCATAACGGCCTCTAAAAATTTCAGCCATGTTGTCACTCCCCTCGTAGGTGAATCCCTGTATGGTTTTTAGCCTACAACCGCTCGTTTCTTATACGAGGTGATTCGTGAAAGGAACACAGAGAACTATATTCAACAAAGAGTCTGGCGAGCGATATAAGCAAAAATAAGCCAGGGTAACAACCAATTTCTCACACCCGATAGCAGCCTGCGCACTACAATCAGCGTATATCGAAAGGGTGATGCCTTATGTCGTTTGAATATCATCGTATCTTTGCCGCACTTGACGGCACCGACGCACAACTGACTGTCGCTGAACGTGCACTCACCTTAGCGCGCGAGAATGGCGCTACTCGCGGCTTGGCTATGTAGTGGATGCCGTACCTGCTGGAAGCAAGCGTGACCGATTACGAAAGACTGTGCGAAGAATCAAAGTTGCGTATGGAAGAAAAACTGGCCAGTGTTTTAACTGAAGCACATGAAGCACGTGAAATACCCGAGCCGAACTAGTTGTTATGGCAGGATCGGTGAGTCGATGTGCTTGACCGTGACCTTATTAGCCCCTTTGAACCAGACCTGTTATCTGCGGCGCACGCGGCCTTTCAAAAATCGCCTATGCCTTTATTGGAAGCGTGAGCACATCTCGTGCGTACCCAAAAATGCGACGTACTCGTCGTAAAGTGAGACAATAAAGACAATGCCCCGATTGAATAACCGGGGCACTGATAACAAAATGCTTCTGCGCAACAGCGCAATCTGTTGGACAATAAGAACTCTTGGCGAGGAAAGCTTCAACCTATTGCGCAGCAAGAATAGGGGCAGCTACCTGCTTTTTACGAGAAAGCACACCTGGCATCCAAACAGCCGATGAACTATCAATAGAGAAGACCTTATCAACAAGGTATGATCACCCTCAACAATAAAGTTACTGCCCTCATTCAAAATGTCGGTTACGAGCAGCAGCACAAAATCATACCCATGTTCACTGATAAGCGAGCGCATATACGCACGTGCTTCGTCTTCGCGCTTCATTGCTGCTGGCAGATCGACCGTTTCGTGCTGGGCAATTAGCACCGTACCGCCAGCAACCGCGAATTCCTTGGCATCGGCACCAACATACGTTTCTATAGCGAGGTCTTCTTCGCGTCCTCGGCAACAGAACAATTCTTGACCGAATTCCACATGATTCTTGCCGGTAATGCCTTCGAGATAGGCAATAACTTCTTCGTTCTACCTTTGTTGCCGTTGGCGACTTCAAAATAACCGTATCAGTCAGAATGGCGCTTAACAACACATTTGCAATACCAACAGGCATGTCGATATCATGCCAGCGATAAAAACATTGCAACCACCGTGGCCGATGAACCCCAGGGAAACACAGACATATAAATGGGCGCCGACGTGGTGACATCACCAATACGGTGATGATCAGCAATACCCACAACCTCAGCTTCCGTTAACCCATCGACCGCCTGGCTCAATCTCATTATGATCAACAAGAATAACCTTGTCGCCTTCCCCCCACCCGCTCGATCAATTCAGGTACAGGAATGCCATTTTCCGCAAGATTCCATTCAGTTTCAGGCGGCAGCGAACCAAGGCGAACCGGCTGGTATTCGCATCCTCACCGCGACGGCGCGCGAGTTCATTTTTCAAAGTATGCGAGGCCGATTGCAGCGGACACAGCATCGTTATCGGGGTTTTTATGCCCCACGATAAGAATCTTGTCAGCCATGGAAGGTCCTTTCTCTGTACGTCTCTTACGAGATTTTGACGATAGGGAGCGTAGTCTTTCAACAATTTTTAACCGATCCGTCTTAGCAAAGCGGATGGAAAGGGTATCGCCATCCACCTTGATAACCTTACCACGTCCGAATACTTTTGTGGTCAACTGTATCGCCTTTAGCAAACGACATACCGGCTGCTTCTTTACGATGAACCGCAGCGGTGGGTGTGCACTGCGTGAAGACGAACCCGAAGCGCTTGAAGTGCCAAAATACGCGGCCGTGACCGGCTTCAGTTCCACTGCCTGAAATGCCGCGACGGCTACCACGCTTTTCCCATCGGTACCAGAAAATCCAGCCGACCCAAGGCCACTTGTATGCCGCAACTCAGCGGGGATTTCAGCGAGAAAGCGCGAGGTTGGATTGGCTTGTGTTTGTCCAAACAGCTTGCGGTTGGAAGCGCAGGTAATATAGAGCTGTTTGCGAGCGCGTGATAGCAACATAGGCAAGACGACGCTCTTCTTCGACGCCGGTTGCATCATTAATACTGTTCGCAGTATGTGGTACATAGTTTCTTCCATACCAGCAACGAATACGCAATCAAACTCAAGACCCTTCGCCGCATGAACCGTCATCAGGGTAACTGCCGTGCCGTCGTCACTCATCGTATCCAGGTCGGTACGCAGAGCCACCCATTCGATAAAGTCAGCTAACGAGTCGCCCGAAAGTCACACGCACGGGCGTTGCCATATCAGCTGCCGTGCCCATATTGGTGCCCGCAGGAGCTTCGGTGTTGAATTCCTCTGCAGCAAGAAAGGCTGTGCTGTGATTCGCATTGGTGTCTGCGCTGGTCTCTTCTGCTGTAGCTAGAGAAGCCGTGGCGACATTCTCTTGCACCTCTTGTTGTTGTCGCTCTTGTTGCTGATCTTGCTCTTGGTCTTGCACCTCTTGTTGTTGCGCCTCTTCAAGAGAAGCAGCCGCTATCGGAGCAGCATAGTGAGCTTCGTCAGCGTCCATGCGTGGCAGTAAATTCGTCAACAACGCCAAGAAACTCTTTGATATTCTCAACGCGACCAAGGTCTTCATCGGTACCCGAATTCTCAAGCGCACGCACCCATACCGCTTCGCTCGAGAATCATCTCAACTATGCGGCGCAACTCCCCGTCCACATAGCAGCTTCAGAAAGAAGGCTCGTAAATTGCCCGAGCGCCGTGCGAGTAGACAAGCGCACCGATTCGTCCAGCTATCGTTAGCTGCGCGGCTTCTAAAACGTACAGTTATTACGCGCAGCACATGCACTCAATCAGCTCTATTGTTGTTTTGCCAATACCGCGCCGCGGCACGTTAATAACCCGTTTAGCAGCCATGTCGTCAGCGGGATTTACTACCAGGGTCAGATATGCCATGACATCGCGAATCTCAGCACGATCGAAGAATCGGTGCCCCCACAATCGATACGGCACGCCAGCGCGCAGCAACATATCTTCCAGCATACGACTCCTGAGCATTGGTGCGATAAAACAGCGCTATCTGGTTGTAGCTGCGTACCCTGCGTATGACATCGCTCAATTTCACCCGCAATCCAACGCCCTTCGTCACGTTCATCGGACGCCATATATACGTGGATTTTGTCGCCCGTATCGCCCGTCGGCACCAATCGCTTGCTTTTACGATTTACGTTAGTGGGCAATCACCGCATTGGCAGCATCGAGAATCGTGGCGGTAGAGCGATAGTTCTTTTCCAGCTTGACGGTACGCGTTTGCGGATAGTCCTGTTCAAACTCAAGAATATTACGAATGTCAGCACCACGCCAGCTATAGATCGATTGGTCATCGTCACCCACAACCATAATATTTTTTGTAGCCGAGCGGCCAGAAGCGTCGTAATTGCGTACTGCGCATGATTTGTATCTTGGTATTCGTCAACCAACAGATAGCGAAACCGCTCCTGATACGCTTCGAGCACATTGGGATGGCTTGAACAACAACCAGGTATACATAGCAGGGTCATCGAAATCGAATGCGTTAGCCTGACGCAAAGCGCTTCTGCAATTCGTGATAGACACGTGCCGCAAACCAAAGCGATGGGGTCAGATGCTCGCTGGTCAAAGGCATCCGGGAAGAATCAGTTCGTTTTTGCCGAGGAAATACGATTGCGCAACGCGTTTACCGGAAAGCGCTTCGGATCGATATCGAGCTGCGCCATGATATCTTTCATCAGGCGTTTTGCTATCGTCATCGGCGTAGATCGTGAAAATTTTTCGTGAAGCCAATTACCTCGGCATTTGCGCGCAAAATACGCACACACATGCTATGGAAGGTAGACACCCACATACGCGCTGCGCGCTGTTGGACCCACCAGCGCACCAAGACGTTCGCGCATTTCGGCGGCTGCTTTATTCGTAAACGTAATCGCGAGGATTTCCCACGGAGCAACGCCCAAATCTTCAATCATATGCGCAATGCGGTGCGTCAGTACCCGCGTCTTACCTGATCCAGCACCGGCAAGCACCAAAAAGTGGACCCTCGGTGGTCATCACTGCTCAGTGTTGTTCAGGTTGAGAGTTTCCAGATCGAGCGCCATGGATCCCTTTCATCAATCTATTTTCGTTATACAAGCGGACATCCGCACAGAAAGCGAGGGCCACCGCAACCGATGTGCCCTCGCTTATGTTCTTCGCTGTTAACGATACCGCAGAGTTGAGACAATCAGCTAATCAAACGGAAAGACTGCGATAATTCCACGCAAGCCGCTTGTGCCAGCAGCGCTTAGAACAATCCGTTTGCCAAATACCGCAGCAATTTCGCGCAAGTCGACCAGAAGATCAAGGAATTGATCGGGGGTCAACTGCTGCGCGTTATCAGAACTTCGCATGCGCCGGGTCGGGATGAACCTCGATCATAATCGAGTCACAACCAGCAGCAATAGCGGCGCGCGCAAGCGGCGGTACCAAGTCGCGCACACCTGCTGGATGGCTGACATCAACGCAAATAGGAAAGAGACTCTGCTTGTGAATAACCGGCACCGCTGAAATATCCAAGGTAAAGCGAGTAGCTGTCTCAAAGGTGCGCAAAGCCGCGTTCACACAGCACCACGTTATCGTTGCCTTTCATGGTGATGTAATCGGTAGCCGATAACCATTCGGAAAATGCTGTTAGCCAAACCGCGTTTGAACAACACCATCTTGTGCGATGTGGCCGTAACCTCGCCAACGTTCTTGAGCAGGCTGAAATTCTGGCAGTTACGCGCCCCAATCTGGAGACCGTCAACATAAGAATGAACCATTTCGCAATGGGCTGAATCCGTGACTTCAGTCAGTGTCTTCAGACCGTACTTTCCGCCGTACCTCATGCATAATCTGCAGGCCTTCTTCACCAAGACCCTGGAATGAATGAGAGGATTGGTACGTGGTTTGAAAGCACCACCGCGGATCCACGACAAGCCCGCAGAAGCAATACAGCGCGCAACCGTTTCAAACTGCTCGGGCGATTCCACCGCACACGGCCCTGCATAAAGCGTAATCTCATCAGTGCGCGTACCATAATCAGGGAAGACCCTTCACCCCTTTTAAGCTTTGTTTTTTGCTGGTGAAGCTGCTGAGCGCTCGCCGTTGAAGTATCTGTTGTAGTGTCGGTCATCGTGCAGGCACCTCCTTCATGACCTTTAAGATAGCGGAGTAAATTTCGCGCAGATTGTCATCATAGAGTGGGCCATCGTTATAGCTTCGAACCCGCTCGAATATTTCTTCTTCACGCCGCGGATCAAACAGACCCATATGCGCACCCGGCTTGAGCTCGCGAATAGCAAGCGACTGCTCGGCGCGACGATTCAACAGATCGACCAGCTGGCGGTCGATTGCATCAATCTGCGCGCGATGATCTTCGATTTTTGCAACGTTATCTTCCTGTGCAGGGCATGATTCGTCCTTTTCCTCGGATGCGCCTATGATAGCAACAGTTCATCGACGACTATGCACACCGAATTTACGATAGATATGGTTGATATGAGCCTTTGATAGTACCTGCGGCCACAAACAGTTCGCTTTCCATATCGGAAACACTCTTTATTGCGCACCATCAGCTGCAGCACACTCTTCTTCGCGCGGGGTCAAACCATGTACTCGCGACAAATCCGATACTCGCAACGCCGTATAACCCATTGCGTCCGTTTCGTCGTCGCCAAATGCCGTTGACGTAATGCCCCACCGAGCCGACAAATTGCGCTCACTGCCAAACACCACAATGAAAATAGCGATTAACGCAAGCGTCATCACAGTGAACACGACTTCAGCGACTGAAGAGGCAGCGCGCGCCGACACGAGCGCACCAAAACCCCAACCAGCAAGTTCTACCACATAGCGGATGCCGCGTTCGATGCCATTAAGCCATACGGCACTGATGCCAAATCGGTACGTAATGTTGCTCATAATAAGCATGATGAACATGGACAGCATGGTATATCCGCGTCATAGCACAGTGCCATAAGCTGTGGATTACCTGAGGCCTACGGAGACACCAGTAAAAAGCCCACAATAAAGAATGGAAATGCCAGCTGGTAGACCGTGTCGAAATTAAACCAGCGTGCCTGCGAAAAAGACGCCGTAACCACCAGAGCACAAACCGCCATCGTCACCGACAACATTACCTGCCAGAAGCGCCTGTGCGGGAAAGGCGCCAAAACCACCGGCAAAAAGTGCAAACCGACATAAGTAGAATAGGCTCTATGGAAACACCCGCTTCGCATCTCGTTTGAGCGGTGCCGGTCGATCGGCATGTTCAAGTCGTCCATGCTCATGCGCACCTGCACCAGCGAAAGTAGGGGTAGCGCTAGCAAAAAGGATAGATACGCTGGGTGTAAGCTCCATCAACAGCCATTTCAAGAATTCGCCAGCGAAGATGGCAAGCGCACGATAGACCGCCACACGCATCGGGTTAATGGAGCCGTAAAATTCTGCCCACATAAGGATAAGTACCGCCAAGCCGCACCAGCACATACCAGACCAATTGTCTTTGCGACATCAGGTAAAACATTCCCGTTCTGCGCCAGCAGCAACACCGCGAGCCACCCACCATAAGCAGCGCGCAGGTAAACCGCATCGGACGGCTTAGCCCACAGCGGCGTAATGCGCAGCAGCAAACGCAAGCGCAAACGACGCCAGGCCGATAGCTCCTTCAAAAAGAAAGTAATCAAACGTTCCGACGCTTTCAAAAACGTCGTACCGAAAAGAAAATAGCGAGCCACGCGCGGTATGCTGCCACACCCAAAAACACGAGCGGAACGGCAACCAGGCGTTGAATAATCTTTATTGTTCGTCGGCGCAGCGACAAAGCAGAATCGCGTCTTTCTTTCTATATCCTCCCATCGTTATGATACCGACCGCGTTTGAAGTGGCAAGGTTATTTCAGGGTTACGAATTTAACCGCCCTTCTATCTAGAAATAGGTGCGCGAAAAAGCTACGGTGAATACGCTGGTCAGGGGAGGACTAGCACTACAAAACATCTGGTATAGTTATCTGCTGGTAGATAAAAGTAGGTGAAAGGACATCTGCTTGATAGTTTGCCGTCAAATACATAGTTATCCAGTAGCTACTGGCACCGCGAGGGAAAACCATCTGAGGTAACCAGCAGCCGGGTGCGTCAGATGCACGGCCATCCAGTAACTACGAGCAGCCAGATGAAAATCACACGGGAGGGAATCATCATGAAAGATCTTTCGCGTCGTTCGTTTATTACTGCGGGCGCACTTGCTGCCGTGGGTAGCGCCGCCGCACTTGCCGGTTGTGCCCCTAAATCAGGCGGCAAGACCGCAAGTGCCGGATCGGACGGAGCTTGGGTCGGCCACGGCATCGGCAAGCATGGCGACATGGACATCGAAGTTGTTACCGAAGGTGGCTCTATTACCCGCATCAACGTGCTCAAGTCGCGCGAGACGCAAGGTATGGGCGATGTCGCTATCGATGAATTGTCGCAGCTTATCGTTGACAATCAAACGCTTAACGTGGATACCATATCCGGAGCAACATTAACAAGCATGGCGTTCTTAACGGCTGTTGGCGATGCGCTTGATCGGTCGGGCGCGCAATCCTCCGACTGGAAAAAGCGTGATCATGCGCAATTGAAATCGAGCCAGGATATCCCCACAGCTGATGTTGTTGTCATTGGCGCTGGTGGCGCAGGCTTTGCAGCCGCTATCACCGCTGCTAATGCTGGTAAGAAAGTTGTACTGCTTGAAAAGCTTGGCGTTGTCGGTGGTGACACATCGCTTTCTGGCGGCGAAATGGCCGTACCAGGCAACTGGATTCAAGTAACTGATGGCGTTGCTGACTCCCCCGCTTTGCTGGCCGCCGACATGTTAAAGGGTGGCGATAACGTAGGCGACCCTGCTTTAGTGGATGTTATTGCACAAGGGCACTGATTCATCGCAATGGCTCACCTTTGAGGGCGGTGTTTCCTGGGGAGCATGACCTTTGTTCTTTGGTGGACATTCCGTCAAGCGCTCTATTATTCCTCGTGGGCACACGGGCAGCGAAATGATTGTTAAGTTTGCTGCACGAGCCGATGAAATCGATAACCTGACCGTAATTCGTAACATGCGTGTGACCAGCCTTTCCACCGATGCCGCTGGCGCGGTAAACAGTGTGACAGCTGAAAACCAAATTACGAAGGAAAACCATAACGATCACGGCACGGGCTATGTAGTGCTTGCTTCGGGCGGTTCGGAAGCAACGTTGACATGCGCGTGAAATACAACCCTGATATGGATAGCAAGATTCTTTCGACCGATAGCGTCGGTGCTACCGGCGATGGTTTAACCATGGCGAGCGCCATCGGAGCAGACCCTTATCGATATGGAATACATCCAGACATACCCCACCTGCGATCCGGAAACTGGCGCCTTGTTGTATGTGGACGACATGCGCCTAGAAAGCCGCGCGATCATGGTAAATAAGGAAGGCGTGCGCTTTGTCGAAGAGCTGGGACGACGCGATGTACTATCCAACGCCATTAAGAATCAAACTGGTGGTATGGGCTATATGTTGTGGAACCAAGCGGCAGCAGACGAAACAGGCCTGCTGATACAGCATGAAGACGAATACGAGAATCTCGAAAGCCGCGGCATTATCGTGAAGGGCGATACCCTTGAAGAAGTTGCTGGCCACTTTGGCATTGATGCTTCTGCCCTTAAAGCAACGGTCGAACACTGGAACGACATGTGCGCACAAGGCACCGATGAAGATTTTGGATATCGCGACAAGATGACTCCCATTGAGGGCGGCCCATATTACGTGAATTCATACAAGCCCGCTGTGCACTACACCATGGGTGGACTGCATATTAATACCGATGCACAGGTGCTTGACTCCGCGGGTAATCCTATTGCTGGCCTCTTTGCAGCCGGTGAGGTTGCTGGTCATAAGATGGGCACCAACCGCTTAGGGTCATGCTCGATGGCAGACATCTATACCTTCGGTCGCATTGCTGGTTCACAAGCCGCTGCGATGTTGGGTAGATAACAAGGTATAGACAACGACCTTAGTAAGTTAGTTGCCGTTTGTCGTTAGTCACCGAATTCTGCGGCTGTTAAAAAGCCAGGTGGTGGACCCATCCCTATTCGGATCGCGACCATCCCAGGCGCAAGCATTCATATCAACGCGCCCGTCAGAAAGAAACGTAACGCCCTCAGCTTCTAACAGCTTGCGCTGGGCATCCGCGCCACCAAACGCGAAACCCGGCGCAAGCGACCCATCTTTGAACACCACCCGGTGACAGGGAACACCGCCTGCAACACCAGGGGCTTGAATGCATCGCAAAACTGACGTAGCGCGCTTTCTCGGCTTCGCCAATTAGGCGCGCAATTTGTCCGTGGTAGCCACTTTCCCTGCAGGGATACGGCGCACCACGTCAAATGCACGAGCAAAGAAATCACCGTTAGATTCCATCGCCGTCACTCATCCCTTTCACCACGCTACCGTTAGCTTACTCGCCGAATCTTTGATTGCTTTTCTGGTTCTGGTTTCTCATTAATTCTCTAGCCAGTCTTGAAACCTCACTAGTAGGCACTCCCAAGACCGAATCTATTTTTCACCACCAGTGGACTCATTTGTTCGGATAGTTCATCAGTCGCTGCCCAAGACCGGATTACTTTTCTCATCACTAGTGACTAGGTGGGCAGCTCTCTAGACTAAGCGAGCTTTCTCACCTGTTTTACAACAACCTGATGGCTTTACCCCAAAGTAGCCGAGCACCACAACACCAACAACAATGCGATACCAACCGAATGCGGTGAAGTCGTTGCGTTTGATATATCCCATCAAGAATTTGATCGAAATAATCGACGACGATAAAGCCGTTACAGACGCCTACCACCAACACTCACAATTTCTTTCTGTGTCACGGCAAGTCCACCTGCAAGAAACTTCAGGGTTTTTACCAGGCCCCACCCAAACATGATTGGAATAGCCAAAAGAACGTGAACTCAGCTGGCTGCCATGCGTGAAAGCAGCCAACAGCATGCCGCATAATCGTAGAACTGCTGCGGCTGTGCCCGGAATAATAGCCAGACACTCGAAAGAGGCCAATCTTAATTGCGGTTGGAATATCAATATCGTCGACCGTCTCAACGCGGAAAAATACTGCCCGACGGCGACGTCGTCGGACGCGCATGGCGTCCGCATCAACCGCGGCGCGACTACCTGATCTTCTAGACGGCGGTTGCGGCGCTCCACAACAATAAAAACGATGCCGTAAATAATAAGGGCTGAAGCAACCACAACCGCGTTGTAGCAGTGGTCGTGCACCCAGTCGTCCAGCAAAAGCCCCACAATAGCAGCGGGGATACATCCAATAACGACCATACCCCAAAGACGCCACGTGAGCCCGCCTGCCTTCAGGGTGTCTTCAGTGCGGAAAAACGGATTGAGCTTTATGGAAGTACAAAATAATGACGGCTAGGGATGGCAACTGATCTGAATAACAACTAAGAAAAAGAGCAAGGAACTGCTCCGACACGTTGAGCTTCAGAAACTCATCAACAAGAATCATGTGCCTGTCGATGAGATGGGCAGCCATTCGGTGACGCCCTCAACAAAAGCCCAAAAACAGGGACTTCGGCACTTCAATAATCATAACTTGTCACCTATCACACTGTATTTACCAAGCTCTACCAAGCAAAATGGTGCCTACCACCCTATCATCCACTTGCTCTACCCAAACAACAAGTACTAAGACATTCGGGAAACTTTCAAAAGCGAAACGCATTGGCCGAGTAATATCAGCCACACTGTGCTGCCATCTTAATCGCGGCTTTGTATCGGTCCACTTTCAAAAAGTTCAAGAAACTACTTGCACATCTTAGTTTACAGTGTTAACATACAGCGCGTTATCATATGTTAACACTGTTAACATATCAAATAACCGTAGATATGTATGACGATAGCGCTGCAACACGGCATCCACAAAGGAGTTTTTGTGACTGATATAAAGAAGAGCTCCCTGCTCTGCAACTGCACGCCGTGCAAAAGAGCTACCGGAGATCACCAGGTACTACACGGTATAGATCTCGAGGTTTCGTGCGGCCAACACTCGGTCTTCTTTGGACGCAATGGCGCCGGTAAATCGACCTTAATAGAAATACTCTGCGGACTGAGGCGGGCAGATTCCGGGTCGATATCCGTTTGTGGAATGGACCCCGCAAAAGAATCAATCGGTCATCTTATTGGCTACGCTCCGCAAGATCTGGGAATCTACCCTGACCTTTGCCGTCGAAGAAAACCTTACGTACTACGGACAACTCGAAGGACTTTTCGCGAAGACGCTCTCTCACGAGCATCCGAAGTGATGGAGTTGTTGGGGCTTGAAGATGAAAAGACCAAGCGGGCTCGACACCTCTCTGGCGGACAGAAAAGAAGACTGCATTCAGGCATGGCCATCATGCACGAACCCAAGGTTGTCTTCATGGACGAACCAACAGTAGGTGCCGACGTCGAGGCTCGTAGTCGCATTTTGCATGCCATACGTTCCCTTGCTGAAAACGGCGCAGCAATCATCTATACCTCCAGCATTACCTGGACGAATTTGAGGAGCTCAACGCAGATATTGCCGTTTTTGAACAACGGACGCATTGTCATGGCGGATACGCTTGATGCGGTGATTGCCACCTACGCACAAAGTTCAGTAATCGTGCGTTTCTCAGAAGCTGTTCCTTCTATTGAAGGTTGGCAGAGCAACGGAACAACGCTGACCAAAAAAGGCAACACCAGCAACGCGGGACGGAGCCGTTGCAAAGCTCCCCTTTCAAATCCTGCTCTGAGTAACAACAATCTTGAAGACGTACAGATATCCCGTGCAAAGCCTGCAAAACGCTTATCTATCCATTGTCGGAGAGGAAACAGATAATGAAAACGCTTAGGAAATTCTTAGCAGTCGTTCGACTGAATATTCGTCTTCAACCCTATGGATCCAACCTCAACCCTGCTTCTCACCGTTATCCCTCTTGTTTTGATACCGTTTATGGAACCCGCTTTTAAATCTATGCTTCTGGCGGATGGCTATACAAACGTCACCGGGGCAGAGAACAAGCGATACCTGGATGGCAGTACTTTTTCGTTCCTCTCGGTGCAAACCATTATTCAGTCTTTTCTTCCGCGAATACACCTGGGGTATGTGGCCGCGCCTCGAAAGTGTCCGGCAACCTCTCATGGTGTCATATTGGCAGGAAAAAGCCCTTGTAGCTCTTATTCAGTCGGTACAAGATATTGGCGGTTCTGGCTCTTGGAGTCATTCTTGGCTATCGACCCACTGGAGATACCGGTGCGCTCATTCTCGTGATTCTCCCATTTGCCGCAGTGCTTGCATGCCTTGGGTGTCACTATCGCTCTGTGGGGCACCGACCGAAGATGTTGCCTTATCTTTCCACCATTATCCGGCATGCTCGCAGCAGGAATCGGAGGTTCGTTTTGCACCGTATCGACGTCCCCGAATGGCTGCAGGCAGTATCAAAATTCTCTCGCCAGCGTACTGAAACTTCTGACGCAGTTCTGTGCGGTAAGTTTGGATGGTGCTGGTGTGTCTGCTGTGCCGCCTCAAATCGGTATGCTTGGCGTGTTCCTTTGCAGTACTCGTTGCTCTTGTGGTGATACAATTCGCAACCAAGAAAGGTCTGCGGTCGCATTAAAACGAAAAGGGAAGACTATGTCTGGCGAGATGCTGAGCGAATCATCTAAAAGCAAAAGCCGCACGCTCTCGAAGGATAAAAATCTTCTCGATGGCACTTACCCTTGTGGACGAAGGACTGTCGTCGCTTTCCTTCGAGCCTTAGGGAAACCGATTGGGTGTTTCTCAAACTGCCTTTTATCGGCGTGCCTGACAAATCAACTGTACTCGAAGGGGTTTCTGAAAGAGAGTATGGGGCTCGCCTCGAACTTTCTTCTTTCAGACATTTCTGCAGGAAAGCACGGGTAGCAAGCCGCACTGCAGAATGCATCAGCGTTGAGTCACTCTTCGCGGGACATGTCAGCGTCAGGTCACTCTTCACAGGATACACCAGCATCGAGTTATTTCTCCACAAGACACACCAGCAGCGAGATCGAGCCGATTGGAAAAAGCTACCTTCGCACCCATGCGCAAAGCACTTCATGCCACACTTCTTGATCATCCCACTGCTTTATCGCCAGATTGGCGCTCACGCACCCATTTCGACTTCGGTCGGCTCTCTGATGGGCCCGCGTTTTACGCCGGATCTTTCAAAGACCGGTTTTACTTTGCTGACGTACGCAGCCGGAACTAGCACCGCTATCGCCGCGGCACAGGCTTTGCCGCCTCAGAAGCCGCACCACCTGCGGTGATACCCTGATAGAATCTGCCAGTGAACTATCCCGCGCAATGGAGTCCCTCCCAGCGGATGAACTGGCCTCACTCAGCATGCTTATCGGCGATGTGATGGAAGGCAAATGGGACTTCGGTGCCCAATTTGAGCGCGGGAACAATGCTATTCTCAAAGCGCTGGGGAATAACAAAACGCTTACAGGCAATTTGATACTATTTGATAACTCATACTTTTGTGAAAGGGCATTTCATGAGGGATCATTCAAAGCACATCCAGCTGTCGCGCGAAGACGCAGTCGCACAGATGATGGCAGCGCTTGATGAAGTGTCCGAAGGCTTCGGCTGGCGCGGCGCGTTGACGCAAGCAGCAAGCGCTTCGAATAACCAGTACATCAGACACACGCGCAATGTTCAGCGAAAACTTGTCGAGCGCGTTTCGCTTGCAGAATCTATCGACCGCGTGCAGGCATAGCGACGTTGTTGCGCAGAATGATATACCCAGCGACTCACGTGGCGATGGATTCTGTTGCCCGCGTTGGGTCTGACTTTGCAGATTTGCCCGAAGGTCAGCTGCCCTGATACCAGCAAGTGGGTGCGTGGCGTAAACCGGCAATCCCGCAAATACGGGCGTAGCCATGCCTGGAGTGATTCGGCCAGCCATCGTTATCGAACATGCGAGTTTCCACCGACGAGCAACATATTACTATTGACGCTGCCCCCTCAAAGCCAGGTGCTGGCACTCGTCCGGTTGGTAGTACCATGCACCGCGGCGACGTACTCGCTCAGGCGAGCCTCTCATAACGCCAGATTTAGCAGCTCGCATTGGACGGGCAACAATGCTAGCGTGGACGTGAGTCGTCGCCCCCGTGTTGCCTTTTATTCCCACTGGCAACGAATTGATAGCACCTGGTGTCCCCTTTGACCCTCAGCACCTGACAAATTTGCTGCCCACGGTCGTACATTCTGAGACAATAGCGTGATTGTTCGTGCAAAGTGCGAACAATGGGGTGAACAGTTTATCCCCTTCGATATTGTGCTCGATCGTCGCGACGCCATTGAAGACGCCATTGCACATGCCGTAGAAGTTGCCGATATCGTCGTACTGAACGCAGGATCATCAAAAGGCAGCGATGACTGGTCGTGCGAGGTCATGGAAGAAATGGGACATGATCATCACCAGACAAATCACGGACCAGGACATCATTCCAGCGCGGCGGTTATCGACGGTACGCCCATCATCGGCATTTCCGGACCGTCGGGCGGTGCATCGTTTACGTTGAACTTCTACCTGCGTCCGCTTATGCGCGCCTTTGGGATTAAGCCCTGAAGCTGAACGCATACCGGTTGTACTTGCCGAAGAATTCCTGCAGCCCAATCAGATCGACCGAAGAAGCATGGCAATTCCGTACGGGGTGAAGAACGCCCGATGGAACACCCAGAACATGAACCCGGTAAGCCCGAATTCTTTGCCGTAAAATGTCTGCGGATTGATCACTGCTGAAGATGGTACCTTGCGCGCTTGGCCAATCACGCAGGTCGTCCGGGCAGCGCGGCAACCTTGCAGCAAACGCATACTATATGCTACCAACCGGTACAGGAATTGAAGCTCCAAAAACCTGGTGACATTATTTGCGAGTGGCGTGGGGCAAAAGCTAGTAGTGCTGGGCGCGGGCATTTTCGGATGATCGAGAAATGCCAAAAGAATGGTACGGCATTTCGAATGCTGAGTCGACGATTGGTCGCATGAGAGGCGCTCTTGCTATTCGAATATGATGTCTGGACCGAGGAAATGTCTCTTCGGTAAGACGTTATCTATACTTCCATTTACCGCATTGCTGCCGATACCACCTCGCCCAATAAGCAGCAGCACTTACGCAAAGCGCCGAGTACTCACAACTTCCACATGAGGCTGCAGTGCGATCAGTGGCTCGCACCTTCTCCAAAAGGTTCAAGTTTCTCGCTGAAAGATGTTGAGGTCGGGAACCCGCCACATAAACCAACACGCAGAAAAGAGCGCCATCGCCTCATTCACATTTCGAATACACCCATAAAACACCCAGCGAAAGAACATGATACAGAAGCTTCCTCAGGGTGTTGATACCAGGTGATAACGGGAGGAGCTATCGCTTCAATCTCAGAGTAAACCTAGAAGATGGCGACGGCTGAGGAACCCACCCATGCCGACATGCAGAACAATCTCAAGAGCATGACGGACAGCCACCTACCGCAGAAGTTCATGATGCCATCAGCCTCTTGGCGGTTTGAGATCGGGTCTCAGGCGTCATCTCCGATGGATATTTTTAGCTTATCAATGAAATAAACGTGCTCGTAAAGTCAGTCACAGCAGTCACCTCCGGAACATAGACTTTCAAACCAAAGGACCTTGATAAAGGCGACTTTTCCCACTCTACCTCACCTTGCAAACTTAAGAAAGTCGCTTCTTCTCAGTGGTCCTTCAGGTTTCTTTATAAAGAAACCCCAAGAGGTGTGCATTGCTGCTCTTTTAGAGAGAGAGGAATATTGCAATGTGCACACCAAACGACAGAGCTAGCAGAATTAATAGATTGATAGAATGCGTACCTACACCATAAAGCAACACGGAACAAACCGCGCCAACACGCACATACTGCACCGACCAGAACGTGGTCTTGACCAGCTTAGGGTAAACGCAACAACAGCGCAAAGCATGGGGATAATGCCACCTCAGCAATGACACCCTTTTCTACCTTGAATACCTCTCGGATCTTTCATCAGAACCATCTGCTGGCGAGCGGCTTATCGCAACAGGCTAAAGAGTATTCCGAATTCACTCATCCAAACATCTCTCTCGGGTCATGTAAGACGGTGGAAAGCGCATCATTGTCGCACCAATTCTGCTTGTTGGTGCTACTGAAAAGTTCGTCGACACGAACCGGTTCGCTGAAAACCAGCAATTCTGATCGTCCTCACGCCAAATGACGAGCCGGTCTCCGGAATTAGCCACGTGGCACTCTCTACTCCCAGCCCACTCGCCTTATGGGTCGTGCATGTTGCGATGACGCCTGTGAACTCTTCTAGCAGCGATGCAAGTATTTTGAACCAACTAGGTCGACCTCAGCTCGTAAGCGGATCCGTCGAGTATGCTTCTTTTTAAGCCGCTTGACATCCCTTTGAAAGCGCGCGCGCATAGTCTTACTTCCAGCGATCGCTACACCACTGGCGTCCAAACATATCTTTCGCGGAAGTATAACCTTTGCCACCTGCAGCGATGATGCTCTCCGCCTCTTGAATTGATCTCCGCGCGATCTCGTCGTTGGGAACCGGATACTCGGGACTGGCGGAATTCTATGTTCGCGGACACTGCTTTCATGTAGGCACGCAGTACCGTGAGACAGATCGAGGCCGAAATCGTCAGCGATTGAGCTTGCCGCTCGCAGTATGCTCATCAACCCTACCGTCGCTGATCCGCTCATGCAGTTAGTCTCCGGAACTTTGTAAGACAATTATATCATGATGTCTCACGATATATAGCACCTCCTCAACGCGCTAACACCCCTTCCAGCGCACGCGCCTAACTCTTAGATTTAGAGGAGCCATTAAATGCAGCTATAAATATCAGGAACCAAGGAAAACGGTAAGCCAACGAGCACGAATTTGCGAATGGAATAAGCACACTATTGGTTGATATATTTATGAGCGTATCACTAATTTACGATAAGAGAAAACGATGGCGTGTAACGTCACGGCTTAACCCGCGAACCGGGTATGCAAGCTCCCACGCCTGCAGAGCGGAATAAAATTTGACAACACATATGGGTGCCATGCGCACATAGACCAGAGCATTCAGGATCGCTCCTACAATTCAGCCATTCTGGCAAATCGTCGAGCCTGCACGCCGCAAACATCACAAAGCAGAGCCACGCCGATCGCAGCGCAAAAGCCATAGCCCAAAGAATAGGCCAAACAAACGCTGTCAGCCGACAACTCATAACGAGAGCTACAGCAAACAGAATTCAAACCGCATATAGAATCTCTTTTTACTTAAGTCAGCTGAAAGCTTTATCGTCATTTTCTGGAACATTGGTTGCAGGAATGCTCGCGTGAAATTGCTTTCATTTCCCCGTTGAAGAGCTTTAAGCAAGACACGGAACCACTGTCATCCGCCAAGCTCAGCAGAAAGCTACTTTGCTTCACTGAAGCATATCCCGCTGCAAGCTGTTCATCACCCATGTCTTGTCTTTTACCCTGCAAGCTTCAATCCGTCAGGTGCAAGTGTCCATCATTTGCGAGCGGCAAGAGTAGCTCACGCTGCATATCGCCTGAACGAATCGTCAGCTTGCCATCGGTTTCCATAACGGCCGCTCATCTTTTATACTGAAATACCATTTTCCTCGCAGACTCCTACAAAGCTGCTTGCCGTCAGGCCGACCTTCGCACAACGTGAATATCCACCTCTCATCACGAACGAGAAGCTCCAGGCTGACAGGCGACAACACGCCTGAATGTTTTACTACTTCCGAAAAGAATTTTTGCTACTACAACAACAAGCGACTCAGATAAGAAGGATTATCAAAAATTGGAGTACCGTGACCGATGGATTATAGATAACTCCACCTATAATGCCGCCCAAAACATAGTTTTTGAACTTGGTTAAGGGGTGTATTGAGAGAGAAATCATGTTTTCCAAGGATGTTGATCTGAAGAATCATCAGCAAGCATCCCAACTGCAAATTTGATAGCTGTCAGTGTATAAAAATCCATGTCAGCGCTCCCCGTTCACGTAAACATTGTGATTGATGATATGCGTCCGTTCGAGCGTATAGGAGTTATTGTCGTCATTAAGATGAACGAGATAGTCTTCTTCGTTAAAGCGTACGATAATGCCGTCTTTTAAGTTTGTAGCGTTTACTAGCACTTCGTCCGCTGAAATCTGTTGATCTGTAGCAACCCCCTCGATAAATTTCACCAGTAATTGAGACTGAGATATCTGATTGCTTACCTGAAGGTACTGCTCGGCTTGAATGCCCACTAACGCCAACGAAAGAACAAGGGCGCCTATCCCAACATCTCTCCAACGGGTTCGTATTCTATTCCGAAAATAAAGCGTACTAAAGACGATACCCACTAAAAGAAGCGCCAGTATTATAGCTACGCGTAAAGCTGAATCGGTAGATCTGATGCGAAATGATGTAATCAAGATTACTAGAAGTCCATATGTCATTCAACCTTGGGGTGTAGTTCTGCCTTTGTAGTCCAAATGGCAACCTGATAGCTCAAACTCTAACAAGCTACTTACAGGGCAGTGATTGCGGCAACTGCACTAAACAAAACACCGGGGATGTTTGCTACCACAATAGGCCAGTCCTTCTTTTTGAAAAAGCCATAGCAGACCCACAAGGTAGCAGTTTATTGCGGCAACCATAGGCTGTAAGAAACCGCTTTTATCTCCATTCAGATTATTTAGAATCTGAGAAAGTGCTATATACATGGAGCATAGGGTACGTTGCTATCCATCCAATAATTTTAAAATGCTTTTTGATTCATATTTTTGTCTCACTTTCAACATTAATGGGACTGGACATTGCTAGATTTACCACGACAAATTCCTGCCAACAAAATACCCGCGATGAATCTGGCAGCAAAAGAATTTTGCATTTAATCAACTGTTCAAAACAAGTTCGCTCAACGCGTACAACAATAATCTCCTGTAAGCCTTCGATATATCGGCATAATCCAACACACCACCCAACACACTGGAAACGTGGCAAATATCTAGCGGAATAGAAGGCTTCCATCGTTGCACCTCGATAACCCAGCCGTGCATTCTGAGATCCAGAAAATAAGAGCACATGGATCGCGCCACAACACACAATTAAAGCTGCCTATGTATTCTCTTTTAAGTTCACGATATCCAAAACACCCATCACTATCTTGGATGAAGTCATAGCTAGACATACTTCGCATGCGTCAAATCATCGTATAAAACAAAAAGATGGGCAAACGGACTTGTAGGTCTCCATTGAAAATGGCTTATCATCTGCTATTGCTAAAATAAGACGAATCGGCACAGAAAAGGAGTGTATCGGATGCTGGTGGATTTCAACGAGGTCAAAAGAGGTGACATCCCGGCATGAATAACGGAACAGGCGAAATGAGTGCCAGGATGTACATGGATAAACAGGGAAGATCATCCCAACCGTCATACCTATTGATAATGGTACTGGCTTGGGCCATGAAACCATGGCAGGAACCGGCGTCTTCAAGCTCAACAGACGTATTGTGAATGCATTAATTCTAGAGCACCGTCCGAGCCGCGAGGTCTGCAATAACACTGTACTTAATCTCTGCAAAGATAGATACTGTAAGATAGGTAGGATGGTTAAAAGATTGACGATACGGCGGCAGATAATAGATAATTTTAGCTTTACTCATCGAGATGCCCGTGGCGAAGAGTGGCTTTTGTGCTTCATGTTCTCTGTGCTTGCGCGAGGGCTTCGAACGCCACTCTAGGGTTGGCTTCACCGGAACTCCGTGGACGAAACGCTTGCTGCGTTCGGGCCTGAGGTTGACCGTTACATCATGAAGCAGTCGAGTGATGACGGCATAACCGTGCGCAAGGCAATACGTGCCTACGGCCGCACGAACAAGGTGAAAGCGCAGAAGTTTGGCGAGCGCTCATGCGCGTGGTGAAAGCCATACAACCGCGACAACCCAGTTCACCAGCGAAGTCGTCTCAGACTTTGTGGACGACCTCTCAGACCAGCTCATCGCCATCATGCGCGACTTGAGGCTGACAAGGTTTCATTTGTAAGATGGGGATTACACTACGAGGAAAAAGGCGTTCACGACATCCTCGCGAGGGAGATCGTAGCTCGTGAACGACAGGCGCAGTTCGCGGACTGGTCAACGCGAGGACATCAAGGGTCAGCTGAGTATGGAACTCACAGTACTGTTTCACAAGAACGGCTATCCGCCCCAGTGGAATGAGGAAGTGTTCGAGAGGTGCTCGAGCAGGCCGAGAACATGAAGAAGAACAATGTCGCATAAGTAGGTGGTTTAGGCAAATGAGCACGACAGCACATCATTTCGGCCATTCAGAGATAAAGAGCTGCGTCTCTATCTTGGAGAAATAGCAAATCGGCTGAAAAACGAAATCAACGGACTATCCGGAGACACGCTGCACGCTAATACGCATGATTATCTGGTATCGTATTTCCTCGATAAATACCAAGTGGCCCCCATCGTGATCGAAGATGAAGACGTCTCACTTCGGGAACAGGAGCGCTGTAAAATCAATAAGCGCTTGTCGGACTTTGAGAGGCAACTTTACGGGAGAGGCAGCGTTGAAGTCGAGGGTGTACGCATCTCCTTCACACTTTCCGTTTACAGGGGATCCGCAACTTTTCCATATGAGGGCGAGCACCTTTTCTTTAGGGGCTATCAAGAAATTGAGCTTGCTGGTAATACACTGATTATCCGGCTTGAATATCAAATTTACACGAATGCTGAATTGCCCTCGGGAGACCAGATCCTAAAAGATCTCGAAGAGCGTAAGAAAGATATCGACGGGGGCGTTACCTACGTCAACAATGATGTAAATGAATTCAACAGTGCGCTCGCCACTTTGATTGAGGCTGAACTTGGCAAGAGAGAAGACTTGGCACGAAAATTCGAGGGGGCTGGAGCGTGACCTTGAAATTCCTCTCACTAAGGCTAAAGCAGCATGCTCCTTGTACCGTTGAAGACGAAAGACACTCGAGTTGAGTACCACCAGTGCCCGCGAAAGCAACTGGTGCATCAGCGATGGTGAATACCGGGAAATTCTGTACATGATCAAGAACTTCTATTCAACCTGCGAGAGGATCGCCAGAGACTTACAGTTCTCTAAAATGAAGAGGCGCTTCGGGACCTGTCGCTGGCTAGCTTGAACAGTGTAGCGTGGGTAAGGCTGGAGGGGAAACCTTCCGGCACAAAGGAAAGACCGACATATCGATCGAAGCCGATAACAGAGCCGCTTTTGTGGCTGAATGCAAGATATGGAACGGCGAAAAAGAAATTCACTGACGCTATAGCTCAGCTCTTGGGGTACTTGATCGCGCGACGTCAAAACAGCGCGATAGTGTTTTCCGGAAGCGCAGGTTTGACGATGTCCTCGCACGTGAGCAATGCCCTTCAGTCACATGAAGATATCCGCAGCTTCAAGGCTATCGATAAGAACGAACTCGACTGCCAGTTCGTGAGAAGCGATAAACCTGGCCAGATTACTTACGTGCGGGTTTTGATCTTTCGACCTGTACTCGAAATAAGGAGGGAAGCTGTGACAACGCGGCGATACAGATAGACAGTCAACACTGTGGACGGGCTTCTACCAGAAACTCGCAGACAAGCTGCTGGCTTTACAGGAATGACCGACAGACACTCATTTCCATGTTGAACGACGCGTATTCGCGCACTGGGATGCAACTGCCCAAGCTCGAGGCAGATGAGCTGAATGACATCGACCCGTTCACCGTCTTCGGCCTTTTCAACAAGGGGCATCACGGATGCAAACCGACGGAAGATCATCGCAGTCATCGCCGAGGTATTCGACGTCGGAGCAGGCCAGCCCACGGACTTTGAGGGCATCCCCGTGCTCAACAACCTCAACGCGACCTTCTACGCCTTCGCCAACGACGACCGGCGCGGCGAGCACGACATCGACAACCTCTGGCGCGTGTTCGAGGCCGAGGTTGCACTGGCCGCCGATGACAGCGAAAGAACCGCAAGGGCCTTCGTCGAAGCATCTCGATGCCACTGTCACCCAGTTTCACGCTTGGACTGGAAGCTCACCATGGGCCTCTACTGGGCGAGGCCCTAGAGCTTCATCAGTTTGACTCGCGCAAACCGCTGGTTCATGGCCGACGTCGCAAAGGCCGGCTAGCACCATCGCCGACGTGGTGCCGAAGGAGAAGGACTCGCCGATTCACGACGGAGAGCGCTATCTCGCCATTTGTGACGCCATCAAGTCGAAGCTCAGACGACGAATGTCCCGTATGCAGACTTCCCTCGCTGACGGCCGCCGCCTTCGTGGAGTCCGAGCGTCAACCAGAGAGGAAGGCTGCCGAGAAGGCCGCAGCTGAGAAAGCGGAGGAGAACGCCCTCGGAGACGAGGGTATCAGGACCACGCACTACTGGACCTACTCCCCGGGAGACGGCGCCGCGAGGTGGGGACGACTTCTACGCACGCGGCGTCATGGGCATCGGCTGGAGCAAGCTCGGGCAACGTCGAACGATACGCCAGCAAGGAAGACATCCGCAAGAGCCTGCGCACCGTGTACAGCAGCAAGTACTCGCAGAAGAACTCTCCGCACTCGCGCTCTGGCAGTTCTCTCGCGAGCTGAAGCCGGGCGACGTCGTCTCGCGAAGCGAGGCCGCAGCGTGATCATAGGCCGCGGCGTCGTCGAGGGGACTACCAGTTCGACGACAATGGCGACTCCTATCCGAACATCCGCAGGGTGCGCTGGACACACAGCGGAGAGTGGCAAACAGAAGACCTCCTAGCCATGAAGACCCTGACGGATATCACTGCTCTATCCTGACCTCGTCGCGAAGCTCGACCTGTTCTTTCGAGAACGAGGACGGCGAACCCAGAGGAAGGCTCAGGGCGAAGTCGAATACCCGGCGCACACGCCCGAGGACTTCTCTCGAGGTCTACATGGACGCCGAGCGCTACGGGACCTCGTCAGCGTCCTGCGCGCGAAGAAGAACATCATCCTGCAGGGCGCCCCGGCGTGGGCAAGACCTTCGCCGCCAAAGCGCTCTCGCCTACTCCGTGATGGGTGGAAGGACGCAGAGCGCGTGATGATGGTGCAGTTCCACCAGAGCTGACAGCTACGAGGACTTCATAGAGGGGTTCCGCCCGAACGCGCAGGGCTTCGACCTCGAGAAGGGCGCGTTCTACAGCTTCTGCAGGAAGGCGCAGGACGACTCTGACAACGACTACTTCTTCATCATCGACGAGGTCAACCGCGGCAACCTCTCGAAGATCTTCGGCGAGCTGTTCATGCTCATCGAGAACGACAAGCGCGACCGAGGAACACTTTGCAGCTCCCTCTACTCGCACGAGCTGTTCTACGTCCCGAGCAACGTCTACCCCATAGGCATGATGAACACGGCTGACCGCTCGCTCGCCATGCTCGACTACGCCCTGCGTCGCCGCTTCGCGTTCTTCGACCTCCGCCCCGCCTTTCGACACGGAGAGCTTCGTCGCCTATCAGGAGGGGCTGCACAGCGAGAAGTTCGACAGGCTCGTCGCCCTGCGTCGAGAAGCTGAACGAGGCGATTGCATCCGACGAGTCGCTCGGCGAGGGCTTCTGCATCGGCCACAGCTACTTCTGCCGCATGTCCCCGGACGACGCGACAGACGAGAAGCTCTTGAAATCGTCGACTACGAGCTCGTGCCGATGCTGCGCGAGTACTGGTTCGACGAGCCTCCAAGGTCGACGAGTGGGCCGACAAGCTGCGTAGGTCCATCCAGTGATCCGGATCCAGAACATCTACCACATGCTCGCCTACGCGTTCCAGACGCCGCAGGGGCAGGGCTATCGTGACATCGCTGCCGAGGAGTTTGGGCATACCGCCGACCTCCTCGCCGCGATACTGGCGCGGGGTGTGAGCTGTAGCTCAAACGCGGCCTCGGCCGGCATACGTCGACCGAGGAGGCGCTCTCCCCGAGGGGAAAGATAGAGCCGTCCGAGTCCCCTGAAGACGCGCTCGATCCTTCGCAGGCAGCTGGTCTGCAGCTACGACGAGTTCAGCACGGACACGCGCATGAACCGCATCCTCAGGCGACGATTGCGCCCTGATCCGCTCGGACATCGACAAGGTGCGCAAGAAAGGCGCTCAGGCGGCTGCTCCCGTACTTCGCGGACGTGGGACGACGTGGACCTCTCGCACATGAGGACTGGGCACATGCGCTTCGACCGGAACAATCAGACCTACCGCATGCTCAGCGAACGTGTGCTGGCTGGTCGAAGGGCCTCTCCAGACGCGGGAGGGACGGAAGCATCCGCACGATGGACTTCCCTCGATGAGCGGCGCATGAGCCACCTGTACGAGAAGTTCATCCTCGAGTACTACAGGCGCGAGCACCCGAGCTTTCCGCAGGGGCACCGTACATCAGCTGGGCTCGACGACGGCTTTCGATGACATGCTTCCCGCAATGCACACAGACATAACGCTCGAGCAGGGAGGACCGTCCTCATCATCGACGCGAAGTACTATTCGCACACGATGCAGCAGCAGTTTCGACAAGCTAAGCGTCCATTCGAGCAACCTGTACCAGATATTTACCTACGTGAAGAACAAGGGAGGCGGAGCTCGTCGAGCACCCCTGAGCCGCATAGCATATCGGGCATGCTGCTCACGCAAAGACCGACGAAGACATGCAGCCTGATGGCGTATACCAGATGAGCGGCAACCAGATAAGCGTGGAGGACGCCTGATCTCAACCAGCCTTTTTGAGGAGATACGCTCGCAGCTCGATGGAATTGCCAAGGCACATTTCTCAAAGGAGGCAGCCTGTGTTGAAGAACTGACGAAGCACCCTGCCTGCCATTGAGAAAGCCGAGAGATTTGGGCAACTGGGTCGTAGACCGAGAGAGCAAGGGCACCATGGATGACCCAATCCAGATGCCTTACGTGGACTACGAAACGACAGTCACGAATGTTGACCAGGCAATCTACGACTTTGCGGACGAGCATCCCGAATATGGACTCACGCATTACCGCGACATACTCGAGCGCAACGGGACTCAGAGTGGAGCCAGGCAATGTCCAGAGCAGACGTGTCGGATCTCGACGGCCAGGCGGTGATGGCACTTCTGCTGGGAGCCGTGAGGGCAGAACGCTTCCGCGACGGAGCGCTACTTTGGCTTCTTTGAGGACGGGAGCATTAGACGCTGGCTGTTGAGGCTGCGCGAGATTGACAATGGAGGCAGCAATGAGCGATGACTTGAGCTCGCCATAGAGATACCTTGCGATGAAGACGGGTCTCGTCTTGTTGCAATGCCCGCAATGCGGCGAGTTTTTTTCGTTGAAACCGAGCGATTACGAGTCGGATGACGGGACTGAGGTCTGCTGCCCCGCCTGTGGTATCACATCCGATAACTATCTGACCCAAGACGTCAGCAGACCTCGGCGATGGCTATATGCAAGAACCAGGCGTTCTACGCCATTCACAAAGAGATGAAGAAGCTCGAGAGACGAACTAAAGCGAAAGGCCGTGTCGTTCAAGGCGGGCAAACAGCCGAGACCGGATGACGTGTTCGTCTTGCAGCCTTCCATAGATACGCTTGCCATTACGACCTGCAAGCACTGCGGAAAGCAGTCGAAAGTGTCACGTCTCCTTTCAATGTCGATGTACGTATGTCCGTTATGCGGGGTGAGCACTCTTAATGACCGATAAGACCGCCTTTGAGAAGACCCTCTATCGCTCAACCACGAGGCGAACATACTTTACGATCGAATCTGGGACGAATCGCCAGCGCCTTTCAAACGGTTTCTTGATCGTATTGAAGCAGAGCCGGATGTAAAGGCGTATCTCGATGATTGCGTCGATAACCATACCCCCGAGGGCTTCAATGCAGAAGAAGACGTCCGGGAGGTAGCGGGGGACCTTGGAACTACCCTCATCAATTTCAGCACTATACCCAAGGAAGAGAGCGCAGAAGTGTATCTCATCCTCAAGGAAATGATTGCCCAGAACATTTCCGGTAGAAGCTATTTTTACTATACCTTTGCGAGTGGAAATAAATTCGCAGATATGTACAAAGGCTTCTTGGACAAAGTTGTACGGCGCCTCATCGCAAACATAACCGAGCATCTGACCATGATTGGAATCGAAATGGGACTCGATAGCGGAGATTCAGTGACAAACAATTTCGGATCTGTGCACAACCTGCAAAATGAACCAAGCAACTGACAACTCAACCATCAATGCAACTCAGAACATCAGCATAGACGAGCACGCCTTGAATAAATTGATTGATGCGATTCTTAGCGCTGCAGAGACAGAGATTGATGATGCTGAAACGATTGGAGACGTGCGCGATAACGCTGAAATTGTCCGTATACAGATAGAGAGCGGCGAACCCAAGCAGGAGTTCTCAGAGCGCACTTGGTTTCTTGCGAGGAGTCAACGGTGGTACCAGTTCGCAGCTGCTGCGTCGCTCAGCTTATCCAGTTCATGAATAACAGCGGCTTTCAATCCCCGTTACCTGGCTAAGGCGGTACTCGTCAATTTAAGTATTGTGAACGGTTTGCGACCAGCGCCCCTGAGAGCCAAAGTCTGGAGCGCCCTGCCTCGCGTGCCAAGCGCGTTGAGATGGTGGCGGAGAAGCGCCGGCCTCGCCGACGATGAGCATGCTCACGACGTCGAACCCTGATCCGATGTCTCGGAATCCAGGTGCTCGGCGAGGTAGGCCGCCGCCAGTCGTTCGAGCGCCGTGCGGTCCGCGTCCTCCTCGGGGAATCCTCGCCGCCGTTTTTGCATTACCTGGCAGTGGGCGAAGACCAGTCCGTCCTCGTCGCGGGCGATGAAGTCGGCGTCATCGCCGCCGTGCGCCCAGCCTCTATCCAGAACTCGAAGCCCCTGCGCTCGAGGTAGATCCTGACGCCCTTCTTGGCCCTGGTGTCGATGGCTTCCATGATGTCCTCTCCTTAGCTCCAGCCCGCCCCGGTGGCGCGCCTTGTGGCTCGCATGCCGGCGGGGTTCGCGCGGGTGCAAGGGGGAAAGCAAAACCCGGAGGACCCGATTTTTCGCAAGGGCGCCACGTGCCCGGCGAAAAGTTTTGCGGCCCTTGCGGCCGTAAGCGGTTCCCAGCGAGCCTGCAAGAGTCCAAGGAGGCCCCTGGGGTGGGCACGGTGCGAGGAGAGGCCAGGACGCCCTCTAGGGACCAAGGGGAAGCATCAGGTGCGTCGCAGTGAGTTTCGTACCTGGAGGGATGCACGCACTGGCAACGTTGTCCCTCATCGCCACGGAGGACGGCGTTTCTGCCCCTAAGCCAGGTTTGCAGGGCTATCGGCGGCTCATCTCAAGGATGTCGTGGCGCTTGGTGTTGACGGTGGCAGCGTCCACCTCCCCGCGCAGGCCGATGAACTCTTTGGTTAGGCGCTCCACCTCGTCGTGAAGCCGCTCGTCGACGGTGTTGCCGGCGCGTATCCGCGACAGCTCCCGAAGCAGCTCCAGCATGTTCTCGCGCAAGGCGCGGTACACCCGGATGTTCGGCACCACGGTGATGGCCTCGTCTGCAGCCTCGCCATGATGAAGTCCTGCTTGTTCATGCCGCTTTCATGCCGCTACGCGGTCGAGCCAGCGTTTCTGCTCCGGCGTCATCCTGAAGCCCACGGTGACACTCCGTCTCCTGTAATCGTTCGGGCACGGCATCAGATGCCCGCTCTGGTCGCGTCAAGCGCGTGCGATCTCCCCTGCCTGTCGGGGAAGAGGTGCGTAGCGGAACGTGATGTCTGCGATCCGTGGCCGAGGCGGTCCGCGATCGTGACCGCCGAGTAACCCATGTCGATGAGGAGCAACACGTGGCTGTGGCGCAGGGTCGTGGATGCGGATACGCTTGACGTGGAAGCACTTGCAGCCGCGGTCGAGCCTCGTGGTGGAGCTTTTGCTTGCGTGAAGGTGAAGATGCGCTCGTCCTCGCCGATGGAGCAAGCCCGCCCACTGCTCGAGCCTCGTCAGCGAGGAACCTTGGCATCACGATGGCGCGGACGGACTTCGACGTCTTGGGCGGCATAACCACGTCGCGCCCGTGCAGGCGCTGGTAGGACTTCGTCACCTTAAGCTCGAGCGGAGAAGTCGAAGTCTGCCGGCGTGAGCGCCAGGAGCTTTCGCCCAGGCGCAGACCGCGCCAGTAGAGCACCTCGGAAGGCGTAGTAGCTCTCCCGGCTTGTCAGAGACCGCGTCGGCAAGCGCAGGTACCTCGCGCGTCCAGAAGAGCATCCTCGCCGCCCTTGGACGGTTCTCACGCGTGGTCTTCGCGCAGGGGTTGCTCTTGAGGCCGTAGTAGCGCACGGCGTGGTTGAAGATGGCGGAGAGCTGGTTGTTCACCGAGCGCAGGTAGGTGGACGCGTACTCGCCCTTCCTGCGTTGCGTGTACTCAAGGCGTGGAAGCGCATGAGGGCCAGCTTGCCGCCGGTGAGATCGACGAGGACGACTACGAGGCCTGGAAGGCCCATCAGGGGCTAGATCAGGGTATATATGGCTTTACGGGGACGCTGTGGCGTCCCTTTTCTTCCGCAAATCGTCACCTCGCATTACTATTGCCGATTTTCAGGGGCGAAAATGGGTCCAAAATCACCTATTGCACACGGTGTTGAGAGTGACAAACACCTCTCAGGAAGGCTCGGAGACGGACCGAGATCGCTAGGGAATCACCGTTTTCCGCGATTTGCCACTCTTCAATCCTACTGCAGGTTTTTGCGAGATGGAAGGCCGAAAAAGCGGGGGACTACAAAGTGACTATCATGGCTCGATCCAAAATGCCCTGTGCGGCTAAAAACGCGATGAAAATACTCTTCTCGCTTTGGCATCCAGTCGCTTCTCTCAGCAACGAGTCGCAATGCGTCACCCCTCGTGATGGATTGAAGAGTATTTCCGCAGTTAACAAGCATAAAATAAGCCCTGAAATCAGAAGATTCCGGGGCTTTCATGGCGTTTGTCACTCCTCAAAAAGCTCCAGTGGCTTTGTCCAATACAGGGCACTGGTTGCTAGCCGCCGCTACTAGGCGTGCAGGATGAGACTAGATGAA